>Ga0099850_1000781_pt1 | contig 14762 bp, 18 predicted proteins | sample CB_VirMetaG_5_FD_79182 | JGI IMG/M metagenome (GOLD analysis project Ga0099850, IMG submission 79182) | Freshwater to marine saline gradient viral communities from Chesapeake Bay - CB_1508_1D Viral MetaG | ecosystem: Environmental > Aquatic > Marine > Coastal | place: USA: Chesapeake Bay... | reverse complement strand
GAACAATATCTATACTATCCCCTGTTCCATTATTAACTATTTGTAAAACATCACCTACACCAGTTCCTGTTTTTTGTACATATAAACCAATATCATTTCCTGCTTGAGCAATTCTTGCTGCCCCATAACTTGCAGCATCAATATTTAAACCATATCCAGTAGTACTTTCAGTATCAATATTCAATGCAATACCATTACCATTTTGGTCAATCAATATTCCATTACCAGTTCCATTATTTTGAAGTTCAACTAATCTTCCACTGGCACTTGAATTGTTTGAAATAAATCTAACTAAACTTTCTGTTTGAATTGCATTAGTATATACATTTAAAGCAAAATTACCACCTGTTAATACTCCAGTTTGAACTATTTGTAATCCATCTTGAGTACTTGCTGAATCAATATATAATCCTATCCCATTACCATTTTGGTCTATTAATAATCCTGTGGATGCTGCAGATTGTTCTACCTCTAATTTAGCTCCAGGTGAAGTTGTACCTATACCTAAATTTCCCGAGCTTGTCCCAAGAACTGTTTCAGCGTCATTATTAGTAAATAATTGAAGTTCTCCTTCTCTATTTCTAATTCTAAGGTATTGTACATTATCTTCTAATAATATGTCTGAACTTTGATCAGTACTCTTGAATCTAGCAACAATATCTTCTGTACCGGAATCAACATCTATTCTATAACTTGGTGAAGCGGTTCCTATTCCTACATTACCAGTATTTTCTAAAGTCATAGTATTTGTGGCAGTTGTGAAATCATCACTTACTCCAGTTTGTAATCTTAAATTCCCTCCTGAAATTTGGATTTGAACATTTTGATCTGTTGTATCTGTTTCCAACAATCTAATCCTTGGTATTGAATCTTCAATTCTTAAATAACCAGATTTAACATGTAATTTGTCATCAGGAGAAGTTGTTCCTATTCCTACTTCATTATTAGTACTATCTACATATAATGTATTAGTATCTACAGTTAAATCTCCTGTAATTGTTTCACTTGCAAAAGTTGGACTCCCCGTTGTAGTTAAATCTTGCCCAAATAAATTGTCTCGGGTAATCTTCTTATTTGTCCCTGTTGCTGCCTCAGTTGTATCTGAAACATCCACTACCTCAAAAAGGTCTGTACTTGCACTAGTTGTTAATGCATCGAAATCTGTTATTTTTTTTACCATTTTAACTTACACTCACCCATGTTGTATCACTACTTTTATTTTTATAACCTTCAATTACAACTTCGTCTAAATATACTGTTGTAGCTCCAGCATTAGTTTTGATTTTTAATATTAAAGTGTCAGTAGCAGAAAAAGATTGATTTAAAATATAAGTTGTAGCATTGAGAGCTGTACTATTAGCACCAGTACTAATATGATTCATACTAGTACCATCCCAATAATTAAAATATCCTGCTGCACCTTCCTTACTTGATTTAATTTCATGTACTTGAGAAGTTAATTTAGTACCTCCTTTATAAAATTCTAATTTTGCAGATGTACTACTATCACTATTCCATAAATTGAATTTAATTTTAACACCATCAATCGCTTTATTAAAAGTATATGTTTTTTTTGTTGTGAAATTAGTATCTCCTGTATGACTTACTTGTGTAGAATCAAAATAAATAAATCCATCTTCATTAGTATAATTATCTATTACTGCATCAAATGTATCATTCCAATCACTTGGATTACCTGCTTCTTCACCTAAATCGGTCCCTCCTAATTTTGCATTACGGATTGCTATTTTTCAATTTCCTCCATTTTTCTTATTATTCTCTCAAATTTATTATTTATAAACATTTTTAATTATTCTTACTATTAACTTTAAGTCTTATAGTAATAAGTATTTCGTCACTATCTGTCTTACTAATAGGATTAGTTAATATTATTCTTACTGCCAAATTACCTCCACTAGCAGCATCAAATAAACCTATCTCAGTTATAGTTTCACTTACTAATTGAGTAATTGGAAGTCTAGTTTCAAAAGTATAAAGTCCATTTAAAGTGTCTTGAGTTTTACTCTCAATTGGTCTCCTATATGCTTCTGCCTGTAATCCTGTGTCTGTAGGGTCTGTTGTTCCTGTGATTGTACTAATTCCATATGCAATATGAGTTACTGTATCAAAAGCATCTAAGGCTTTTTCATTTCCAATATCTAGGGTGTAAGTAGTTAAAACCATTTTTAATTTAAGTTTGTGTTAGTTACTGTTAAATTGTAAGTATTCCTATAAAATGATTCATTACTTGCAGTTTTATTAAATGCAGTAGTTAAATCTCTAGAAATTAAATTACCTCCACTTGCTGCATCAAATACTCCATGCTCTGCAATTGTATTACCATTATTCTCTGTTGTATCTAATCGCAAATCAATAATAAATGAATTTGAATTAGCAAATGCTCTGAATCTTGCTTCAATATAAGTTTCATTTCCTAAAGCAGTATCTCCAACTACTGGAGTTGTATTATCATCACCTACAGCTACATGTGTCGCAATTGTGTCTAATTGAGTAATCCAACCAGTTAATCCACTAATCATAAAAGTATTAGTTACTACCCCCTCAGTTACAAGCGGAGTTGCAAATCCTTCGGTAGTTCTAATTTCACTTCCACCTTCAGTTACTCTTTCTTCAGTTCCACCCTCAGATACTCTCTCTTCCTCTAAACCATCAACATCAGTATCAGTAAATCCTGAACTTTCTCTAAATACTGGGCCTGTACCATCTTCTTTCCATTGATTCCTAGAAGTAGAAGTCTCAGACCAATACCAAGTATCAGAATCAAAAGTTCTTTTAGTAATTGCAGTAATGTCAGCATCGTACTCAATTATTGCAGTATTTGTTAAATTTTGAGATTTCATAGCTATAGTAGCATTATCATCTTCTTCTTTTACTTGATCAAGATTAGTCTTAACTTCTTTTAAGAAATCAATAACTCCAATATTCCTATCTCCTAATTCAATAGTAACTCCTTCATCAGGCATATTCCTTTTTACTGAATTAATTAAAAAAAATTTGTCTACTATTGCCTCATTAATTAAATTCTCAGCATCATATACTTTAATCTGATAGCCTGGAATTAAATCTTGTGCATCTAAAGTTTGTGTTAAAAATGCAGAATTACTATATAATGGATTTCCATAAATATCTAAATATTCTGTCGCATACTCATTTAATTCATCATATGTATTCAAGAATTTCTTAGTTATTTTATTTTCAATAATACCATAAGTACTAATAATTGAAGGAGCAGCATCCATTTCAATTTTCAAATTCAATTCAAAATTATAAACTACTTCAATATTATTAGTTCCACTAGCAGGAGCAGAATTAAATATTATTTTCTTTTGATCTTTTGAATAAGTATAATCTCCTGAAGCTGTATTCTCCCTCTCCAATGTTTGTTCAGTTCCTCCAACTGATACTTTCATATCTACAGGTATCTCTGCTAAAGTAAATTCTGTTTGACTTCCAGTACCAGAGAATAATTCTGTTTTTGGAGTTACTTGTTTATTTCCAACTAATTTTAAAGAAGTAGTTTGATTTGAGGTATCTTGTTGCCATTCCTCTTCAATAATACAATTACTATAATTAGTTAATGAAATAGAAGCAGTAATTGAACCTTTTGTGAATAAAGTAAATACTTTTGAAGTATTAACGTAATAGGTTACTCCTGGCATTCTCTCCATAATATCTGAAATAATCTCCCAAGCAGTTTTATTCTTAGAAGTATATTCTGCTATAGTAACTCCTGTTGAAATACTAGTACTAAATGTTAAAGTAGAATAAGTAGTCACTATAGTTTCAATTAATGATTCTGGAGAAATATTAGTAAATGTATCTTCAACAATAGTTTCTTGTAATTCTTGTTCAAATGAATATACAATTAATTGTTTAGTTCCTTTACCTGGAGAAATAGTCTTAACAATCCCTTTAAATATAATATTCAAGTCTTCATCATAATATGTTAATTCATCTCCATTTACTACTGGAAAATCTTTATATAATTCTAAATTCAAAACATCAATCTCAAAATCAGTATTTCTAGTTAATTCACTATTAATAATTGTATCATAATCAGTAACTCCAGCTCCATCATAAACTGATCTTGCAGTCATAGATCTTCACCTACAAAACAAGTTATAGTTACTTCTAAATATTCTGTCTCAGTATAATCACCCCCTCCTGTAACTACATCCATCACAGGAGTAGAGGGTTTCGCAATACTAATTTTATCAAAATTAACATTGAATGCTTCTGAATCATAATTAACCATTGAAGTAACTCCTCTATTATTAAGTAAACTCCTTAATTTAGATTTATCTGCTGCAACAATAAATCCTCTAATCTCAAATCTCGTCTCAACCTTTAATAAATCAAGAATTTTATTATTTTTTACAGTTCCTGTGCTTGGAATTTGTTTAACACTAATCATTTTAGTTCTAACTTCCTCTACACTAGTGTTATAAACAGTAGTTTGATTAGAACCGCCATTATCTATTATTATGTTGCTATGTTGCACGATAGTATTTACCATTTTATCTTATATCTACTTTAAGAACCCTCCTTAAATCATCCATCATTTTTTGACTGGCTCTTGCCATTTCTCTCTCCATTACAGCTTTATCTGAAACATTAACATTAAACGTTGGAGCAAAAGTTACACTTCCACCTGTTCCACCATCTAAACCTGATTTAGCTGCAACAATAGTATCATTCCTACTTACTTGGATTGGTGCTTGTCCTGGTCTTAAAATTACATCGTTAAAACTCCTAACTTTCTCAGAACTTCCATCACTATCCCCCATTCCAACTAAACTTTTTGCTTTACCCCATAACCATCCTGCACTTGATTTAACATCTTCCCACAATTGAGTAAATAAACCAAGAATTATAGCTACTTGAGTTTCAATAACTCCCACTATAGTATCCCAAACACCTTCTACAATTCCTACTGCACCATCCCACATCTGTTCAAATCCAGCTTTAATTTTATCAAAATCACCTGTAAAAATTCCTACAACTATTTCCCAAGCACCTTGGATAACATCAAATGCACTAGTCCAAATTTTTTTAATTCCTTTCCAAATTTTAGCAACAGAATCTTTTATACCATATAAATTTTTATCCCAAGCTCTCCATAAAGCATAAGCTGCCCAAATAATTAATCCTACAATCACACCTACCCAACTAAACAAAAAACTAAATGCAACTTTAACTAAAGGAACTATTTTTAAAATAACTCCAAAAGCTGTTTTAAATAATGGACCTAATTTTAAAACTAACCCAAATACTTTTGATAATAATGGGAATGCTTGAATCAATCCACCAATACCCAAAACCATTTGTCCAATAAATGCTAAAGCATAACCTGCAACCAAACCAAATAAAGCAAAAGCTCCAATCACTTTTTGAACAGGTTCAGGAAGATTAATCATAAACTCCATAAATTGTAAAAAATAAGGCAGTAATTCTAACATTATAGGTAAAAAAGTTACTTCTAAAATTGTACTCCATAAATCAAATATACCTACTGAATCAGCAGCAGGTTGTAGTAATCCTTTAAAAAAATTAGACATCATCATTCCAAAAAACATCACTGATAACATCTCCATTCTAAATCCATGTAAACCTACAGTCATTAATCTAACTTTTGCCATAAATTTACCTCCCATTGTATTAAATTGGTGTCCTGATTGAATTAATCTTTTAAATTCTTCATCAGTCATATCTAAAACATTTCTAAAAGAAATTGTTTTGGCTTTAAGCCCATCTAATTCTCCATTTAATTTCGATTTTGTTTCAGCAAGTTTAATTAATTTTTGTTGAGTTGAATCTAAACTAATATCTAAAGACATATATTGTCTTTGAACTTCATATAACCTATTTTTAGTTGTTTCAAAAGAATAATTTGCAGAATCCAAACTATTTTTTAATGAAATAATTTTTGTACCATATTTAGATGCATCAATATATCCCTCTCGATATGATTTAGTTAAATTTCTAATATTTAATTTAACTTTTTTAATTATTTCTTTTTTTCTTTCTAATTGTCTAGTTATAACTTTTTCAGAAGCAGCTAATTTTTGAGATCTACTGATTAGACTATTAATACTATTATTAACTTTATCAAATTCTTTTTGAGTTTTATTTATACTCTCAACAATAAATTGTATCTTTTCTCCAATCATTTATATTTATTCTCCATAATTTAAGATTTATTAAGTTTGCTATTTTTTTTTATAACTTTCACTTTCTAATTTACCAATAATTTCTAACTCTTTTAATGCAATATTTAATTGATGTATTTTGATAGGTTTTTGAACCACTTTGTATTTTAGTTTATTATTATTATCATAAACTTCAAATTCTCTACCTAAAACTTCTCCTAATCCTCCAAATTCTCTTATCATTTGAAAAACTGAAGTTAATTCTGAAGGTTCAGTTTTTTTACCATTCAAAATCTTTTTATTCAGTTTATCGAACATTTTAATTTACTTGAGATATATTTGAAGTATCTATATTTTTTATATCTTGTTTTTGTTTTATGAAATCAGCAATTTTATTAGTTTGCTTTTTCTCTACATCGGACATATTATTTATCTCCATGAAATGTTCCATTAATTCATTCATATATTCCATAGATATTTTTGAAATCTCTTCTTCAGGAACATTTAAAGATTTAGCTAAAACTTTAATCATAACCTTAGCAGATTCTTCTGCAGAAGTATCTTTACCTGTTACTTTTCCAAATAAAGCTAAATCATCTAATGATAATGGTTCAATCTCTAATTGAATATTTTCTTTTCCAATTGAAATTGTTTTTTTCTTAATATATAATTTTTGTAATGCTTCTAATTGATTCATTTTTTATTTAATAATTTTTTTCTTCTCGTTTTTCATATACCAATATGCCAAATTAACTAATCCAAAAGTCCACCAGAAAAATATTGCTAATATTAAATGTATAAAAAAACTTTGTTTATTCCTTTTTAACATAAAATATTCTGGAGTTTCTTCTATTAAATCCCAATCGTTTGATTGATACATCTTAACTTCAGCTAATGCTTTTTCTCTTTTTTCTTCTAAATTATCTTCGCTCATTCTCTAATTATTTTACCACTCAAGGTTTTTATTTTAGTTTCAGATTTATCTTCTGAATTCTGTACAGGATTTTCAATCTTTGATTCTAAAACTTCAATTCTAGAATTTAAATCATTTATTGCAGCATACAATTCTTGAAAATCTGGATTAACTAATCCATCTAGCATCCATTTTAAACACATACCAAAATCACCAGCAAACTCTGTATTTGCTAATTCTACAAATTTTCTTTTTGATTGAATTGGTAATCTAGAAATATGTAAACTCTCAGAATTATGCTTTAACTTTTTTACTAAAGAATTAATTTGTTCTTTTTTATCTATCTCTTCCATCTATTCTCTATTCCAACTATTCTGTTTAAATAGTTAATAAAATTATGAAAAAGATAATTTATAAAATTATCTAAATTTTGTACTTGAAGTATAACTAGCTAAAGCTGCTAAAACTTCTGATGCAGTACCATCAGTTGATTCCATTAAAATATTTGCATCTCCTGATTTATCAAAAGGAGCTAGTTTTGCAGTTACAGTATGTTTTAAAATTCCATCTGTAAATGAAGGTTTAACTGCAGTAATATAGCAATTAGCAAAAGCATATCTAAATCCTGCATTTCCATCAGCAGTTGCACTTACTCCAGTAGTTGCACTTGTATCATCAGTCCAAAGAATAGCAATCCTATACTTATTTCTAATTCTATCATTAGTAATCACATAAGGATTTGTAGTATCTGCAGTACCTGGATGTAATAAATCATCCCAACCATTACCATTTCCTACTTCTAATTCATAAGTTTCGAAAGTAATTGTTGTGTCTCCTTCTGGAGTCCATTTAGTTACTCTACCACCATTTACTAAAGCTACACCTTCAATATCTTTTTCTCCCATGTCAATATCTACAGTTTCTGTTAATCCTGCAAACTCTACATCAGAGCCTCCTTCTTTACTAATACTTATTAAGCATGTTTCCATCCATGCATCATTTTGTGCCATCGTTTAATATAATTCCTCTTATTTTCCATTCTGCCTTAACATGACATTTTCTACATAAAGAGATTAAATTGTCTAAGGTATTTTCCCCACCATCTAGGAATGGTACTTTATGGTGTACGTCTAATTTTTTATTATTAGATTTACAATCTTGACAAGTAAAATTATCTCTAATTAATACTTTTTGTCTTAATTGTTTATATTCTTTTGTATTAGGTCTATAATTATAAACTTTACTTCTCCCATCAATATAACTCCAAGGTTTATAATTTAATTTTTTACCTTTATTCCAAACAGAAATATTTCTATTTCCACAAGCATTTTTATTTCCTATTTTTGCCAAAGACATATTTTTTCTTGTTTGTTCTGTATGTTTCCTTCCTTTATTTATAACTTTTAAAGCAAGAGATGTTTTTCCTTTATTCCAAGGTTCTCTATCACTAGAGGCACAACCTATAGAACAATATTGAACTCCTTCTTTAATTCTATAAGGATAAACTTCAAAAACATTTTCACATTTTTTACAAGTAATTTTGATCTTTGACATTTTAATTATTATTGTTTTGAATTTCTTCCTCAGAATCTTCCTCAATAGAAGTTTCTTCAACTTCTTCTTTTTTATTTATTTCTATTTCTTCTTCAACAATTTCAAAATTTGAATTAATTCCAGGATTATAATCGAATTCTTTTACTTCACCAGGAGTAAAAAAAATATTTTTTCCTTTATACCAAATTTTTTTTGTTTCTAAAGACATATTTTTTATTTTTATCATTTTCTAACTATTCTTAATTTCTCTTGAACTAAAGGTTTAAGTTTATTTCTTGCTCTAAGCACTCCACGTCTAATAAATGGATGAGGTCTTACATAAACAGAATATCCTTGTGAATATTTATATTCCTTAACATTATCAGACCTATCAACATTACCTGCTGCTACTCTCCTAGCTCCCCTTCTAATTGCAGCACTTCTTGCTTGTAAACCCCAAGATAAAAGTCTAGTCCTATTTGGAGTAATACTAACATAATGAGGTTTCATAGAATCTAAAGCAATTCCATAATCTCTAATAAATAAATATCCTGTTGATGTATTTTTACCTTTTTTTTGTCTCCATTTGATTCCACTACTAAATAATTCTCCAGTATGTGGTTGGATACCAGCTTCTTTTGCAGAAGCTTTAACATCTCTTTCAAGCATTTTTCCCCACGAAAACATAATATCGTTAGTAAGTTTTGGAATAGTGTCAGTATGTAATCCTCTAAGAGCTTTAATTGCTCGATTAAAACTTGTTCTACTTCCTAACTTAATTACTTGTACCATATTATGAACTTGTTTGGAATTTTGCCATCATTGATAATATAAAACTTCTTCTGTAAACTAGCTCGTCTGCTAAAGATTCAGTAATAACTCCAGAAGTACTAAATGTTAATTTATGTAACCTATTACTTCTTAAAGTATTGAGGTTTGTTTTATCATTTAAAACTTCCATTATAGAATTACTAATTGAATCCATGTGAGATAAACCTTTACCTCCATTAGAACCATTACCTCTATCGGAAGAAACAATCTCTATTTCAATAGTCCAATTAACTTGTTTAGACTTTAAATCTAAAGATTTTCTGTTCTCATCTATTCCTAACTCAGAAGGATGTATTATAATTATTGGAAAGCCTTTAAAACCTGCTGATTTAATATCTGGTTCTCTTGCATAAATCCATTTTCTAAATTCACTAGCTGAACTTATTGGATCAGATACATTCGCAGATACAATATCAACAATATTGTTCCTTGCTTCACTAAATAGGTTGGATTTTGTAATTAAATTTGCCATTTATCCTCAGATAATACATATTAACTCCCTCAAGAGTTTAAGTATTTTTCATTGCGTTTATTCTCCACGCATTAACTATTCTATTAATTTGATTTATATCCACATTAAACATCTCAGGTTTGAATTCATTTCTTCCCTCAATCATAGCTTTGCCAACATTATCCTGTATTAGCTCTCTTTTGGACAAGAGTAATGCGAGTCTTGTTATCTCTGCAGGAATTGAATCATAACCATGGTAATGTCTAATCTTTATCCTATTAGGAATATCTTTAGGGATATAATCAACTTTTGTATCTTCATGTATATAAACATTCCCATTCTCGTCTGCATAATAGTCAGAACCCCAGGCAAGAGTTTCAAATGTAGGTGTAGTTCCTTCTGCTGTTTCTGAAATCTCCACAATAGTTGTATGAATCTCAGCTCCTGAGGTATGAGCTGTAGCAGTACTAGAATCAACTCCTCTAGTTAATCCTGTTAAAGTATCAGTAGAAATTCCAGTATAACTAATAATCTCAGTACCAATCACAATCTTACCACTTGTAGGAAATTTACTTCCATCACCACTTGCTAAATCTAAAGTTACTGCATCAATTGCAATATCGCCATCTAAAGTAGAACTAATATCAATTAAAGGTAATGAATCAACAACATAATTTCTATTATATAATCCTTGAGAACGAGTTATTAATTGAGTTGAAGGATATGCTGGATTTGTAGTAGTTCCATCAGTAAATACTGTATTTAACATAGACTCCATTTCAGCTTCACCCCTGTCTAATACTTCATCTAAATATGCATCTGAGAATCCAACATTATTATATTGATACTCTGCATAAATACTATTAGTATCTACTAAAGTAATTCCTGCCTCAGTAAGAGTTATCTTACTTGTAGCTAAATCAACAGTATAATGAGTAGTCTCTGTTAAAGTGTTTGTTGCAGTAGCCTCAGTTGCACCATAATAAAGTGTATAAGTATTTGCAATAACATTATCTCTATCGAAATAAAATATTGCTGTACTTCCATCCCCTGTTCCAATTGTTTCTCGAACTGGAGTATTTCCAACATCTCTAGATGGTATTCTATTATTCATCCTGAGAATTTCATTTAAATGTAAGGTTGTTGTATATTTCAAAACCATAATAACTATTTATTGAATTTAAGAATTTATATGTGTTTGTATTAGAGGAGGGGAAAAAGCTCCAAACCTCCTCTTTATAATTTAGGTACCAATGTATTTGTATGAACTAAAAAATGATTTATTTAGAATGTAATCTTATTATACCCCGAAAAGGGATATATAAGTTATAATTTTAAAATTTATAAATATTTCTAATTTGAAATATTTGTTGAGTTTTCCATAATCTCTCCAGAAATGAATGGATTAGTAGAATTTGAAATGTTCTCAGGAACACTAATATTAGTTCCAACGGGATAAGTTTTATTATCTAATTCGAAAGTTTCAGACTCATTTACGGCCTCATTTGTAGAAACATTTATAGTTTCATTCTCAGTAACATTTACTGCATCATAAAGCGTATCTGTATTATCATTGGAAACTAAATGATAAATCCCTAATAAAATTACAAATACTCCAAGTGCAATCAAAACATATTTTGATGTTTTTTTATCTATTTTTCTCTCAAGTTCCATCTTGTAATAACTTCATAGTTAGAAATATTTATATATCTTTTGAAATCTAAATTAAAATTATTTAGACTTCTTTCCACCTTTAAAAGTCTCCTTTACAGTTTCAACTATAGATTTCTCTTTAGTCTCCTCTTCTGGAGTTTCTTTTGGTTTAGATTTAGATTTTTTCTCTTCATCAACAGGTGGAAACTTATACATACTCATCCAAACTTTTGCTTGTTCTTCAGGTACTTCATCTCCTTTTTTAAATTTGTCAATGTCTTGATTAGCTATATATTTCATTTTTTAGAATTAAAAATGTAGAGTAAAAATTACTCGTACATATAAGTTAAAACATATACATGATTTGTTGTTGCTCCTGCAGCATCAATTGTTACAGTAAAACTTGAAACAGTAGCAGTAACAGCATCACCAGTAGTATTGTCAAAACAAGATAAAACCCTAACTGTTTTACCAGTGATAGTAGGTACAGTAACTGTATCATTACTATCAGCAGTACTTGGTGAAACCCAAGTCTTAATTGTCTTATTTGCGTTTAAAGTTTGATCAACTTCAACTCCGTCTGTGTATGTAATTGCGGCTATTTTTCTATACCTCTATTTGACAAATATTTTGTTGAGTTACTTGAGTTTCATCAAAAAATAAGAGTCGCCAACCAGCTTCTTTGAAAAGAGCCTCTCTTTGTTTTTTCCACTCATTTAATCCATTTCTGAATTGTTCTTTGTGTTTCCGATAAAAAACTTCAACAGCAATTTTTTTATCTTCATTAACAAAATCAGGAATTTTTTTATTTATAAATATTTCTCCATCTCCTACAAATTTTAAATTAATATTATTTTCAATACATAGTTTTTCAAATTTTTTCTCCAAACTACTCATAGGATTTCTTTTTAACATTTTTTTAATATTTTCTGTAGTGTGAGTTATATGTCCTGATTGTTTTCCTTTATTCCAAGGAATTTGGTTTTTTTTAAAGCCATGTTGGTGTCCCAAATTTTTCCCTTTACTAAATTGATTTCCAATTAAGTCAGGTCTAGCGACTCCAGTTTTAGCTTTTGAAATTTGTGGACAAGATTTGCCTTTATTCCAAGGAGTATGTCCTTTAGAAAACGCAGATTTAGGTGCTTTTGCTCCTTTTACAAATCTACCTTTAGCATCTCTATCCATTTAATATAAAAAAGATTATGTTAAATATTGAGTTTATGCACTCAATGTATTTAACATGTAAATCCTCCTTGGTTGTTCATATACAGCAGCTAAATAAGTACTTATGTAAGCTTCTTCAGCAGCTCCTGCTTTAGCAAGACCAATTAATTGTGGTGCTCTGCTCATTACTATATAGTATGATTCAAAATCAACTACAAATAATGCATCAGTTTGACAACTAGAATCAACGATTACAGGAATTCCATCGTATGAAATTACTCCTTCGAATCCTAATTGTGGTTTTACACCATATCTTTGGTTTCCGTCTTCTAATTCAAATAAGTTATCTCTTTGAATAGGATCAACAATAATTCTTAAATTACCTCTAGAAGCACCTTCTTTTTCAACTTTAGTTACAGCATCTCTCATAAGAGCAGTAGTTAAAGCACCACCTACCTCATTATAAGTATCACCTGCAGCATCTGGGGCTAATCTATTAGCAGCAGTTCTAGTTAAACCATATAAAGTTGTGTTTCCTGCACTATCAGCAACAGCTTCTAATCCTAAGATTTTAGTTCCGTCACCATCAGCTTGTTCAGTAAACAAATCATTATTAATATCTCTCATTAAATCTCTAGTAACTGATTCAACTTCTAATCTAAACAAGTCTCCCATAGAAGCTCTTGAGTGGTGAAGTGTGTAATCTGAAACACTAACTCCTAACCTATATTCTTTAATATCAGTTCTAAGTTTTAATTTTTTCACTGCAATTTTGTTTACAGAGTTATCATCAGGATCAACAGATAAAGTGGATTGTTGCTCAGTTTTAATTCTCCACCCATAGTAGTTTCCTCCTTCAATGTGATCAACTTTCCTCATTTGACCAAATAAGTTAGTTTGATTATTAAAAGTATCAACGATTCCAGGTAAGTAAACGTCAGCAAATTCTACACTTGATTGTGTGTATGAAGATGTGTTTGTAGAAGTATCTAAAGTATCTTTAGTTTGTAAATTTCCAACTACTTGTAATTTATTTCCATTACATTTAACTTGCAGAGTAGTATTTAAAGGGATTCCAGTTGAATGCATTGCAGAATCAATTGCATTGGAGTTCTCTTTAAAATACATACTTGCAGCTTCATTATACTTAAAACTATTAAACTCGTTGGAGTTCAATTGTTCGTTCATTTCTTTTACTGAAAGAGGCATTGTATCCATTTTTTCTTCCTTTGTACTTAATATTTTATTCTTAACATTTATATTCTTTTCTATTTCTGCCATAAACTCTTTGTTTTGTAAAATCTCTTTTACTGAGAATTTTGGTTCAGATTTCTCTTCAGTTTTTTGTACTTCTTTTTGTTCAAGAACTTCTTCTTCAACTTCAGTTTTTGTTTCAGATTCAGCAGCAGCAACAGGTTGTTCTTCTGTCTCTTTTGCTTCTTCTTTAACTTCTTCAACTACTTCTTCTTTAACTTCTGAAGTAGTCTCAACTTCAACTTTTTCTTCCAAAGTTTCTTCTTTAACTTCTAATTCTTCTTGTTTTTTTTTCCTAGCCATTTTATCTATTTCTGATTCTATTTCTTTCATTAATGTACATGTAGGATTTGCAATCAACCTAGGCCTTGCTAATGCTTGACCACCATATTCTGTTAATTCGTCAATATATCTATATTCAGAACCATTTAGAATAACTGATTTACATTGAGTATTATCACAATCAAATTCAATTGAAAGTCCACCAAAATATCCGTTCTCTAATCTATAAGCAACTTCTTCTGGAGACATAATACCTTTATAAAATTCATTCAAAGTAAACTCTACTTGAACTCCTTTATATCCATCATGTAAATCAACAATCTCTGCAGTAGGTAATAACATACCAACAACATCAAGCTCAGGATTATTCTCCTTTACCCAATCATGACTAAGACTTATAGCTCTATAAGCTCCATGTTGATCACCTACCTTAGAAGTATCATTAATATAATTTTTAATCTGATTCAAAGCATTCTCTGATAATATATCATTAACCCTATCTGGAAAACTT
>Ga0099850_1000777_pt1 | contig 14786 bp, 4 predicted proteins | sample CB_VirMetaG_5_FD_79182 | JGI IMG/M metagenome (GOLD analysis project Ga0099850, IMG submission 79182) | Freshwater to marine saline gradient viral communities from Chesapeake Bay - CB_1508_1D Viral MetaG | ecosystem: Environmental > Aquatic > Marine > Coastal | place: USA: Chesapeake Bay... | reverse complement strand
TTCCGCTTCGGATTGCGTTAATGCTGAATCAAAAACAATCAATTCTTTTATATTAAATTCTGCCGCTTGACCGCCCGCACCATTGTCAAAAGTTATGTCGGTTAATGGTGCGCTAAAAGTGTCGCCTGTGGCAAAGATTGATTTTTGAACCCCGTTTAAATATAAGGCGATGTTGTTTCCCGAATTAGAGTATACAATAGCCAATTTTTGCGGTTGTGTTATATCCGTTACATTATAATTATGTCCGCTTGAATAAGCGTCTACATCAATGTAAAAACGAACTTGATTTGCACTTGACGATTGCCCGAGAATTATGCGATTATTACCAGTAGATTCCGCTAAACTTAAAAATGTATTTGAGCTCAAAGCGTTTGCGTTACCTTGAATCTCCGCAAACAAAGTACCTTCCGTTTGCCCAATCACATTACTCACGCCCGTAGCCGAACAAGCATCAGCCGCACGACTTGCAGATGAACCATAAGTTGGTATATATGAGGTAGGGTAATAGCCGAGTTCAAATTGTAATCCATATAGATAAATTCCTGATGTTCCATCACCCGTATATGTGGTATTATTACCCCTCAATGAGATGTACTGCCAATCAGCCCAAGCAGTTCTATGATAAGAACATCTATACCAATCATTTCCAATATGCTCAATAGTTCCCGTACCACCTGTTTCACTTGTGATAGTGCCGTTTTCAAGATTAAATACTACGGCTTGACTAGCTGTTGCATTACCAATAGCAAAAGATGTTTCTTCTCCTTTTTTAGCAAACACACTTAAAACCGCATCAGCGGTTTGTGTGTAATTCAATCGCAAATAATGTGCGCCCGTTTGAGTGTCTGCGTATAATTTAAACGCATTACCAACACCCTCTGGACTTATTGCTGAATTATTAGTACCATTGGTTCTTGTGAAAAGATATCCCGATAGGTACTCCGAGTTAGGCATTGTGTTTGTCCGTTCGGGCTCCAACAAAAGAGACGGTGGGCCATCAGAATAATCAAATCTAGGTTCGTCAGCCACAAGACCAGTTCTTACAGCTGATGTGGTAGTCTCCAAATATTCTCTAAGGACTAAACCTTGTTCAAGCTGTGCGTCTTGAATGAGGATATTACCGATGTCCCCACTTGTATCACCATCTGAATCAGCAGGGTAAATGCGAACACTAGATGCGCCAATGTAATTTACAGTTATACTACATCTCCACCATCCGTTTCCAGCGTCTTCAACGGTAGAATCTATAACATTACTAGTCCGAGTCCCTGTTACACCATTACCTAGGTCAAAATAAACAGACTCACCTCCAGCAAACAAATTCATCCACTCAAGTCCTGAAGACTTAGCGTATACAGATAAGGTGTGAACCCCGCTAAAAGTAAAGGTTTGACGAATATCGGCATCAGGGCCCCCTGTTCTTTGAATATTCCAAGCATCAGTCGTTCCGTCATAACCTGTTTGGCCACTAAATAGAGCTAAGCTGGTTGCCGTCCAAGTAGGCGATGTGTTGAATGAATTACTGTATAATATTTGATTCCCTCTTTCCTTCTCAATGAGTCCTTCTTCATTGACTCTGGTCGCAGATGTGGTTCTGCTAAACGTGAAGTTAGCTGTACCATCAATCGGCTTTTGTGTGGCCACAACGCCTGATTCAGAGGCAGTTGGTATCATAACAAGAGAAGCCTTGTCTAGCAAGTCTAACTGTAAAAGCTCTGCGTACTTGTATCCTAAGTCGTTAGGGAATACATCGTATCCAGCTTCGTAGTAGTACTGTCTGATGTTTGCTGCGTAAGACTCTCCGAATGAGAAGTTCTGAATAGAAGGTTCTGTTTTTACCAGACCTACAGAATTCACAGAAAGAAGACCGTTGGTGTGTGAGGACAGCTTTACATCTCCGTCTACGTGTAGTGAAGCATCTGGAGAGGTGTTATTAATACCTACGTGTCCATTATCGTCTAGGTGAACTACCGTGCTATTCCCAGCAGTTACTAGCTCTACAAATCCAATGGAATCTGTTGCTGCTATATCACCAATGGTTAATTCATTCCCAGACTTACTGAAAACAGCAGTATTACTAATGGCTATATCTCCAGCTACATCAAGCTTGGCTTGAGGACTAGTAGTCCCGATACCAACGTTACCAGATGAATCAATACGCATATACTCCGTACCGTTATTAGCATTTCTAAATGCCAATGCTGAAGCACTACCCGCATTTAATTTACCTATACTATAATCGGTTCCAGGACTAGAGAAAAATGAAATACCACCAAATGTGCTGTTAGCTCCATCTGCTAATGTATTTCTAACATATATTATACTTCCAGATGTTGAAGGCGCATCTACTATAACCTCTAACTTGTGGCTAGGACTATTAGTCCCAATACCAACGTTACCACCATAAGGCTGAATACTTAGGTCTTGAGCAACGTTAGAACTATTTACCGCCTGCATAGCAGGAACGTTAATGCCTACGTTAGTGATGAAAAATCCAGTAGTACTTCCGTTTCTTAATGTGTCATATCCAAAAGCATAGTTTGTTCTACACTCAGAAAGGTTTGCCGATGTAGATGAGTGACCACCCTTATCTACGGTAATACCCTTTCCTCCAGATACAATTGACAATTTAGAATTTGGACTAGTAGTCCCGATACCAACGTTGCCCCCTCCTTGTACAACTAATCTAGGACCATAAGAAGACCCATCATAACCGCCAAGCTGAACTCCGCTATAGTCTGATATAATCAAGTAACTACCAGCTCTGGTCATCTTTGCTCCACCCCAAGTTCCATCTGAACCTGTTGAGCCAAAGAATAAGCTATTATCTTTATTGCTAAACTTTATATCTCCTGAAACTTCTAGCTTGGAGGATGGACTAGTTGTACCAATACCAACGTTGCCATCTCTTTTTATAACAAGTAAGCTAGATGTGTATCTAAGGAAATTATAAGCTATGCTTGAGGTAGTACTAAAATCTGTGTTATCGCTTTCCCTAACGCTGAAAATCATATCAGCATTAGAGTTAGTGTCTGGAGTACCAGTAATAAACTGTAGACCAGCTTGACCACCATTATTTGACTTACCAGCTATAGTTGGTGAATTAGCACTAGTAGAGTTATTTGATAGAGCGATGTTTCCGTCAGGTAAAGCATTTAAATCAAATGATATTTGGGATGGGTTTATCTCAAGAGTGTTTACAGGACTAGTCGTCCCGATACCAACGTTGCCACTAAAGTAGTTGTATTGTTCACCTTTTGTGTAGATTCCATAACGAGTTCCATCTGTTGCTCCACTTAAGTCAGCAAAGAAACCGTAAGAATTACTTTCTCCTGTTCCCTTTATTACTGCATTGTATCCAACTGCGTTTGTTCCACCTTCTGCTCCATAATCTAAATCAGACCAAAAACCAATAAGACCACCGTATCCACCACTCCAACTTGAGTTTTTTACTGGGATATCTGTTGTGTTGCCTTGACCTATGATTGCACCAAAACCAAGGCCACGTGGATATGATACTCCAGTAGTTGTAAAGTTTGCAGTAGCAGATGATGCTTTTGCTAGATATGTTCCAATTTGACCTCCACTATAAGCATTTACAATAGCGGTACCATTGCTGTTATTTATATAGAGAGTATTGTCTATACGAGCATCTCCAGCTACTTGTAATTTAGTACTTGGACTAGTCGTTCCGATACCAATATTCCCCGCAGAATTTATATAGAGACCATTAGTCGTAGTGTTGTTTGTAAATATAGCAATTTGTGACGCTGTAGTAGTTCTTATTGAGTTTTGGTCAATGCTTAAAACTTGTGCCGAAGAACCAGCTAACACTATATTTGCGTCACCAGATGTATTAGATATATGTAGTTTTGCTGTGGGACTCGTAGTACCAATACCAAAGTTACCGCCATTTAACCAACTGTTCCCTCCAGCATCTAAGCGAACTTTTTCTACGTTATTATTAGTACCATCTGAACTCATTAACGAGAACAGACCTGTATCTAGATTTGTGCCACTTGAACCTCTATTGACAATACGAGCTATGGTATAATCATTTGACCTAAGATAAATATCAGCATCGTCTCCTTGTACTGTTAACAGACCTATTGGAGTAGTAGTACCAATACCAACGTTGCCGTCTGCGGTAATACGCATCCCTTCTTGGTAACTAGAACCATTGTTGTAGCTAAATAATAGGTTTCCTACAGCTTTAATACCTCTATTGGTATTAACATAAAAATCACCTCCGTTAGAATATACATTGCCATTAACCTGAAGAGGCTGGACTGGACTAGTAGTTCCAATACCAACGTTCCCGTCTGCGGTAATACGCATACGCTCGGTATTGTTTGTATGGAAAAGCATATTGGCATTTTCCCTTAGCAAGAAATATGCTGAAGCTCCAACAAGCCCAATTCTTAATCCGTCAGATGTTGCAGTTCCTGTGCTTGTGTTTGTTAAGTGTAGTATTGTCTCTGTACTAGAACTGTTTACAGATAATATATCGGATGGACTAGTAGTTCCGATACCAACCTTGCCATCAACTATTTTTAAATCAGCCCCAAGGCTAAAATCATCACCGATTTCTAATATGTTACTTTTATATTCCATATTCTTTGTTGTAGTCTTTTAAGCTAATTATAAAGTTGTTAGGGCTGCTAATTCTTCGTTTGATAGTCGTGTAGGGAAAAGCATTGCTTGGCTGCATTTGGTTGCTATAAATGCTGAATTTGTTGAGCCATCTAAATTTCCAATAAATACATCGGATAATCCGCTTTGAACTATACCGCTTGTATCACTTCCTGCGGAAACACCATTTACATAAAGTTGAAAGTCATTATTTGCGTATGCAAAAGCAACTTTGTAATATGTTCCAATTGTTGCGGCAATACTAATTTGTGCTTGAGGTGTTCCTTCATTAAATGCCCTTGCTCTAATTCCGCCACTCACATATTCTAAATATATAGAACGCAAGTAATTCGCTGCGCCTTTTCTTATTTCCATCAAGAATGGATTTGCCTCATTTTGGAAAGTACCTTCCCAATACATTGTACCTTCAGTTTGTCCGACAATACCAGAGGTATTTGTATTTAGACAAACATCAGCGATACGAGTCACACTACTCCCATAGGTAGGGATGTAGGATGTTGCGTAACTTCCTGCTTCAAGTTGTGCGCCCCATACATAAACCGAACCCGAACCCGTTGTTTGTAGTACGGCATTTACGATTGAATCAGTAAATGAAATAATGCAACGATACCAACCATTTCCTGCATCTTCAATAGAAGCAGTATGCCCCGAACCTGTTGAAGAAATAGTACCATTGGATAAATCAAAGTTTGTAGTCTTTGTCGTTGGCGTATCAATACGCAAACCTAAAATACTACCACCTTTTGCTTTAGCATATACACTATAAGTGTGTGCTGAAGATGATATGCTAAATGTTTGATAGCGAACTGAACTCGCATCCAATACTGCGGCATTATAAACACCTTCAGGTGTTGTTGAGTCTTGTGAGTTTTGTGAAGATGTACCCCCTGCATTTAACCATCCGTGAATGTACTCACTTTTATCAATGAGATTTGAGCGTTGTGGCTCTAACAAGAGTGCAGGACACGAACTATCCGTATAGTCCAATCTTGGTACATTATCAGTAACACCTGCTTGTGCAGTAGATGCTCCTGTTTCAATGTAGTCAGTTGCTACCAAGCCTTGCTCTAATTGCGCTCTGTAAATTATTACATTACCAAGATTTGCGTTTGGAACACCTCCTACACCATCGGCAGGTTGCAGTCTCCACTCACCTCCTGCTGATTGATTAACTACTGCTTCTAAACGATACCAATCACCTCCAATAGAGGTGATATTGGATGAGATATTGTTTGCCTCACTTGCTACACTTCCGTTAGTCAAGTTGAACATTACGCCCATAAATGGCGATGCGGAATTTGATAACTGCAAATGGTCTAATGTTCCTGCCTTTGCATATACACTAAATGTCAATACTCCTGTAATACCACTTTGAACTTGACCAATGTCTCCGTAAGTACCTGTCTTTGCAAGAGTCCAAGCAGTTGAACCACCATTTGGGTCTGTAGCACCTGAAGTAATAGTAGCATTATATGTATTCCAAGTAAGGTTAAATTCATTAGAGCGTAAAAAGAGATTCTCTCTACCCTTCTCAATTAATCCATCTGCATTAACTCTCGTAGCAGCACTTGCTCTTGTAAAAGTGAAGTCTGTGTCAAATGGTTTCTGAGCAGCTATAGCACCAGTCTCGTAAGCAGTAGGAACCATAACTAAAGAAGCCTTGTTCAACAAGTCTAATTGTAGAAGCTGTGCATATTGATAACCTAAGTCATTAGGGGAAACAGTCTTACCTGTTCTGAAATAGTATTCTCTCAAGTTAGCAGCATATGCTTCACCAGCAGAGAAGTTCTTCATACTAGGCTCGGCTTTTACTAAGCCAGAGCCATTTACAGAAAGTATCCCATCAGAGTAGTTAGACAGCGTTGTCTCACCAGTAATCTTAGCAGTGCCTACAACCTCTAATTTAGCAGAAGGTGATGTAGTGCCGATACCGATGTTGCCACCGCTCTTTAAGTATAGTACACTGCTTCCGTTGTCTGTAATATTAAAGTTTTGACCAGTTCCTGCAAACTGAATTCCGTTACTATCGTAGTCGGTATAATAAGTAGCATTATATCTGGCTCTTATTACTGGAAGTGTAGACGAACTATTTACTTCTAATTTAGCGGCAGGACTAGCAGTCCCAATACCAATATTCCCTCCGTTATCATAGATAGGGGAATCTGTTAGTGTGGTTGCTGTTTCCCACTTAGCCAAGTAGTTCCCAGTACCGCTACCACCTGTAGGAGAGCCTTGTACAGCCGTTTCAATGACGTTTCCGCTACTATCTACAGCTAATGCATATGCAGCTGTACCTGTGAAGGTGTTAGAGCCGTAGGAGTTAAGTTTTAGCTTACCGTTTCTAAGTACGTCTAGAAGTGGCGTTGTGTATCTTCCAAATCTAAACGCAGTTGATGTGGTAGTTGCAAAATCAGTACCGTCTGTTTCTTGAACATAAAACTGCATATCAACTCCAGCTGCTGGGGCATCAGGAGTTGCTGCAATAATATTTAAACCTACGTTATTGCTACTCTTACCTACAATATTTGGAACTGCTGTTCCTCCACTACCATTCGCAAATGAAATAGTACCACTTTCTTGATTTGCAACATTTACACTTACACCAGATGTACCTGTATTTATATTTAATACACCTACAGGGTCAGTAGTTCCAATACCAACGCTACCACTATCATCTAAATGTACTACTGTGTTTTCATTAGCTGTAGAAAGAGTTATGAAGCCGATGTCATCTCCTCCTTCTATATCACCAATGGTTAAGACATTTGCTGCTTTACTGAATACAGAAACATTGCTAATTGCTATGTCTCCAGCTACGTCTAGTTTAGCGACAGGGGCTGTTGTGCCTATGCCGACATCACCAGAAGATGTAATACGCATTTTTTCGGTGTCAGCAATCTTAAATAAGTGTTTACCAGATGAGAACTGAGCATCATATACAACACCATCGTCATTGTTTAATGTATTTGATGTAGATATTTTTAATCCCCTTCCAGATTGACCAGAGAAAATTGCGTGAGCACTATTTAAACCTCCGTTTACATCTAATCTTGCTTCTGGACTATTAGTTCCGATGCCAACGTTACCATCTGGATTTAATAAAAGGTCTTGGTCAGCTTCTATAATGAGGTCTTCTGGAGAATCATCATTTGTGTATATCCTAGTATTACCATCATTAAATCTAACACCGTATTGAGAGTCCAATAAAATATTACCACCGCTTATGTGTAATTTTTCATTTGGACCAGTAGTTCCAATACCTACATTACCTGATGAGCCAATATACATATGTGCTGGATTATCACCAGCCCCATTTCTAATAAAATGCTCATTTGCGTCATAGTAGTTTTGACTTGTAAGCCCATATCCGACTCTTAAACCAGCTAATTGACCGCTACCAGTATTTAATTCTACTCTAAGTTTAGAGTCAAATGTAGTTGTACCGATACCAACATTTGTATTTGAAAAATACGCTGTACTATTTACAGCATTACCAGTTATTCTAAATCTTTCTAAAGAAGCACCAGAATCAGTTCTAGTATGAAAAACGTGGTCATAATGTGCATTAGCAATTTCATAATAGGTATGAGTTGTGGCAGTACCAAATATTTTACTAGCGATTCTCATATCGCCAGCAATATCTAATTTGCGAGCTGGACTAGTTGTCCCGATACCTACGTTGCCTGTGTCTGTTACAGTCATTGCTGCGGAACTCCAAGAACCATTAAAGTATCTAAGGTTCCAGCTATTAGCTCCATCAAACAGCTGCTGCCATTTTATGCCATTGTTTCCATAGTTTAATACGAAAGTATCTAATGACTCAATGTTACCATTAACAGACAGCTTTTCATTTGGACTGGTAGTGCCGATACCAACATTACCACCGTCTTCAATGTAGAACACACTAGTACCATCGTCTTGGACATCCATAATGTCCTGCGCCCCAGTCTGATTGATAGTTACAGCTGGGCCAGTACCATCATTGGTTACGTTCCACTGCTCTGTAGTCTGTGTATCAGTATCAATCTGTGTGTATGTACCATTGACTGTAAGGTTACCTTCAATGCGAGTGTCACCAACAACGTGTAGCTTATTAGAAGGGGAAGCGGTTCCAATACCTACATTACCAGTAGTGTCTATACGCATTCTCTCAACAGAGTCATCGTTATTAGACGCTATGAATCTAAAGTTTTCATAAAGACTACCAGCTGCATTTCTATGGTACTGTATATAACCACCATTAGAATCTTGAGCAAACAATCCATACTGAGACGTATCGTCTGTTCTATCTACTCTTACTTGACCGCCTACCTCTATAGAGTTGGCGGTTACATTATCTCTAGTAGTAACAGTATCTAGTGTATCTTCAATAGTGTCTGTATCAACCGTGATGTTACCGTCTGCGTCTGACTTTAAGTAACCTTCAGTTAGGTCTGGAATCTGTAGCGCTCCTTGGTCATCAAAGATGATTCTCTTGTTGTTCTGGCCATCAGCGATAATAACGTGACCACTAAGCGCTGGGTCTAACCCAGTAACTTCACCACCAATAATTGTGTTGTCACTACCTGTAGTAATACCTAAACCAGACCTAACACCAATAATTGTGTTGTTATTACCAGTTGTAATATTATTGCCCGTAGCATTACCAAGTATAGTGTTGCGAGAACCTGTAGTTAAATAATATAATGTACTAGTACCTAAAGCGGTGTTGCGCTCTGCACCCCCATTCATTTGGAAACCAGACAATGTACCTACCATTGTGTAAGAACCTGTCAAGTCTGTGTCATAGGGGCCTGCAAAGTGTCCAACAAATGTATTTTGTGTACCTTGGTCTCGTGCCCCTGCTGCCTCACCAACACCTAGAGAATATGTGGCATCAACAGAATATTGCAATGCACCGTGCCCAATACCCATAAGGGCATCACCAAGGCCATTCTCAACAGCATTGTTACCAATCCCCATAACGTCATAAGCCCCTGTATGTGCAGTTACTGCATCTTTACCAATAGCAATAGTACCCGAACTTGCTGAACCGCCAATACCAATAACGGTTTGCCCAACTCTAATGTTATCGCCATTTACATCAAGTGGGTAAGCAGGAGTTGTTGTATTGACACCAATATTGTCTTCTACAATTAAATCACCTCTAGTGGTAACTTTAACACGTTGGGCACCGCCTGGACCCATTTTAATCGTGTTATCTAGATTTATTTCAAATCTTGAAAATCCATTAATACCGAAATTATAGTCCCCAGTCCAAATGTTAAACAAAAGGCTTCCTCCATAATTTAAACCTATATTAGCTCCTTGAGTCTGACCCTGCCCAGTTCCACCAGTGGTCATTTTTATACCCACAAAATCATTGTTGTGAAGCACAATTCCTCTAGGGTCGTAGGCTGTGTCTGGGTCAGCACCGTAAAATAGCGTTCCGCCAAATCCAGACTTTCCAGTAACTTTTAGCTCGCCATCAATGTGAAGTTCTTTTTCTGGGGCTGTTGTTCCGATACCTACATATCCGTCAGTACTGATACGCATTGCTTCCGTACCATTCGTGTAGAATGTTTGGAAATAGTCTGTATCTAAGAATGTTCTTAGCTCTTTAGTTTGGGATTCAATCTTGATAGAACCAACAAACAGCCCGCTAGCAAGACCAGAGTTAAAAGTTCCAAACTCAATACCAAAAAACTCACCGTTGTTTGTTGAGTTCTGAATTTTTATGTTTGGAGTCTGTTGGTAAATATGAAGACTTTCAAATGGGTTAAGCCCAATACCAACCTTAGCATCTTCTCTAACAACAAGAGCTGGGTTAGCATTCTTACCAGTTACTTGTAAAAAAGCATCTTCGGTGTCGGTATCTGAGTCAAGCTCAACTATAAGTGTCCCAGATGTACTAATCTTTGCGTCATTACCAAAGTTCTCTAAAAATAAAACACCATCTATCTTGCTATTACCAGAAACGTCAAGTTTATGTTCTGGTGTATCGTTATTAATACCGACATAGTTCCCCGTATCAGTAATAATAGTATCTACTAGCTGACCATTTGTAGCATCCCACTTTGTTACCGTATTATCAGTAAGGTTTTCAGCATTTTTAATCTGAATGTCATCGTCATTGACAGTAATACCAGTCCCTTCACCAATATCTAGAGTAACGCTGTTATCATCACCGCCTCCAACAAGACCTAGACCAGCAATGACTTCTTCAACGTCACCACCCATACTCTCCCATACAGGACCTTCTGTATTCGCACAAACGTACACTTCGTTATCAGTAGTATCGAAGTATATCTGACCTAATACTGGGTTTTCTGGAGCTTCCGCTAAGTTTTGAATAGCGGCATTTTGTAGCTCATTCCTTAAAAGATTTATGTCGGTGTAGAACTTCTTTGCCATCTGATATATTAGTTGAAGTGAACGCTCCCTGTGATAGGCTCACTGAATGTTATAATTACTGAGTTATCTGAAATGTGTTGGATGTCAGCTTCTATCTCATATCCTTCTGAATCTATAATGGTAACCGAAGGCTTTTTGGTCAGCCCGTGAGTTATTTCCCAAACCGCTGAGGGTTCAGACTGGGTATATATAAATGCTGAATCTGTACCCCCTTTAAATGCAGAAAGACTAATAGAACTTCTGGTGGGCTTTTTAAGAATGATTTGGTTTGCACCAATCTGCTTTATCTCTACTTTATTACTCACTGATGTCTTCGTTTACTTTAAATATTCCGTAAATCCAAGTAACAACGTTTGTTCCTTGTACAGACTGTAAATCGTAAACGTAAAGACCACCATCAACTAAAGAGGTTACTGAAGATGGAGATGTAACAACTAAGACACCATCACTATTTCCAGTAAATGCAAATCCATCATCGCTGACATTTGTAGAATCTCCGCTAATGAGAGTGGTTTCCGCAGTGTCCGAATCACGGACTTGCATCAACCAGTTATATCCTACAGATATATCAATTGGGTTACCGTCCTCGTCTTTAAATGTAAGTTCCAAAGAGAATGTATCACCCTTTCTACAAGTAATGTCTACTCTTGATGCTATGTCTAAGTTTACCGTATTTGCCATATTACAAAGATACTAAATCGTTGGTTATTAAGACGTTAGCATATCCAGAAGGTTGCCACCTTCATCTTGCAGTTCGTCACGCTTTCCTTGGCGTTGAGACAATAACTTGCTCTGTTCTACTGCTTGCTTTTTTACCCTATCGTCTTTTGCTTTTTCTCTTTGGTCTTCTATGTCTTTTCTGAAAGCCATATCTTGTTCTTTCATACCTGCGGTCATCTGAGTCTTTTGTGACTCAATCTGACCTTTGAGCTGGTACTCTAATTGTAGAAGCTGTGCCTTAGCTTGGGCATCTGCTTGAATCTCAGCAATCTTAGCTTGACTCTGCATCTGAATCTCCTGCATTTTACCTTGCGTTGCCGCTTGCGTTGTAGCTTGATTCATCTGAGCCTGCATCTGAGAGTTCTGCTGAGCTATCTGCTGCTGCATACGCATACGCTTTTTGCGTCTTACGATAAGTAAGCGCTCAGCTTGGTCGATGTCCTTAAGCTGTCTAATAGAAATAGCGTCTTCTAAGTCAATCTCTTTCTGAGCCAATGCAATCTGAATATTCTGCTCTAAGTAAGACTTTTCAGTCTCATCCATTTCAGTCTGAATCTTAACGCCAAAGTTGTACATCGGCAAGTCTCCAAATGAAGACAGTACCTCCATATTCGTCTTACCTATTGCACGCTCGTAAGCTTGAAATAGAACAGACTTCTTAGGTAGAATCTGTAGACACTTAACAACATCTTCGCACACTCTGCTATATAAATAGATAGCTGAGTTTGTGATGTCGTAAATAGCATTATTACCAGCTGCGATAGCTTGCTGACGCACACCAACCAATTGCTCTCCCTTAGGAGATGTTCCATCCATTACCTCATTAATACCTGTTGTATCACGGATAAGACGGAGATTATGGTTATATATACTGATAAGCTCATTGATATTCCTAATGCTATTGTCCAGAGACCTAACTGGAGGGTTTTGGAATCCACCTTCTGGATTCTTTGAGCGATAGTAGAATACACCTGTTTGTTCATAGATGTCTTGGATGTCTAGCGGCTGTAGTTCTCCGCCTCTCCCTAATTGTACATTTTCAAGTCCTTCGATATCTACAATCAAGCCATCTGGCTTTGCCTTAGCGATAGCCTGCTGTAGTTTAAGGTGTGAGAGCTGGAACTGGTCAGCAAATCCGATTACAGAGCCTACAAGAGACTTAGGCATCATTCTGCGTAGGTTAGTAGCCACCACAGAGTAAGACAGTCTAGCTCTAGTTAAATCGTGTACATTCTTAGGTACATTACGCTTCTGACCATAGTCAAACATATAATCCGTACCCACAATGTAACTACCTCCAAACACAGTTTGGATGTTCATATTCATAGGCTTTCTATCGTACACAGACTCCTTAGGAGGTGTGTACTCAAACCCTTTGTAGTAGAATCCTACATTACCAAACTTAGAGCCTTTCTCTTCAAACATCATATCGTCTGTAGAGATAAATTCAAAGTCCATAATCTCTACGATAAATTCATCGTATCCATACGTTGTACGGTCTAATGTTTCATCGTAGTATTTGTAGGAGAGCTTATCAGCTCTGTTCTGATATTTGTTTTTTACTTGTTGAGCAATCTTAGCATAGTCCTCTTCTGTAAGCTCATCACGAGCAATACGCTTAAGTTCTGAAATGCTAATCTTCTTGATGTGTCCTGCATAGATTAGGTCGCTAAATGTAGGGTCCTCGGTGTAGCTATGGAAGAAGTATGCTGGGTCGATGTACTCTTCTGTAATTCCATAGTTAGGGTCGTTATTTCTTTTAATAACGCCCATACCACAAGTTACTAGGTCATTGACAGCTCTGCGATATACACGCTGGTCGAAGTCGTTCCACTCTAGCGTAATGTTGGTACCAACCTGTGCAGCAATCTCTGCTGCTGTCTTGATGTTGGTATCCATAAAGATTTCTGCTTCTTCTGGAGTTTCTGGAATGTTGTTTACATCAATACCAGTATCTACTCCTTGTTGTTGCAACTGAGCGATAAGTTCTCTGTTCTTAACCTGGAACATCTTTTTAGCACGCTCATCGTCCTTTTCACTCTGCGAAAGTGGGTCTAAGGCACGTACATTTGGATAGGGTTTTCTTGAAAGAATGTTATTTACAACAATCTTAACAAACTTGGGGACGATAGGCACTGGAGACCAATCAAGGTTTAGCAACGTACCGTCCCCGTTGTTTGGGTCTAAAGAGTTTAGAATCTGTTTGTATATAGATGTGTCTTGTGTACCATTCGCATAATCACGATTGGTCTCAAAGTCTTTTAGTCTTCTTCTGAATAAACTTCTTTCGTCATCAGAGTTACCCCATTGCTTCTCTACAGCTTTTGCATACTTAAGTCCATATCCCTTGGATATCTTCTTAGAATAGTGTGCAAATGGGTCTGGGAAATTACCGTATTTTCCCTTGTCATTATCGTTATTGTACATAGCCTTTCGCAGAATACTTCCTCGCAAAGATACAAAATTAAAGCACTGCGTTTCAACGTCTTATCTCCTGTGTGTATCTACGGAAAAAACGTTTGTCATCAAAGCTGGATTCTTTGTTTTCCTCTTTGAATTTTTGAGCGCCCAATAACGCCAATCCAGAACTAATAGTAAGGTCATATTTAGTACGGTTATCTATCTTGTACCCAATCCAATCCTCAAGGGTTCTGTCAAAATACATCTTACCCATTTCGCCAGTTTCATTGTTAATGCCTACGTGTTCCTCAACATAGGCTTCAATGGCGTGGGCGTGGGCTTGTATTACATCGACAGAGTTAGAAGGTATACCTCTTGTTTTAACATTTGAGGATGCATTAGGAGACTTTAAATGGTCTGGACGTTTCATTACATATTCTTCGTATCCTCTAGCCTCAAAATGCCTTACAATACCATATTTGTTGTTTTCTATGAGCAGCGGGTATCCGTAGAATACCGCTGCCATTAAGATGTCTTCGTAAAATATTTTCGCAAGGGGCGGACGAGACGCATACTCAGCGACAAACATATTTGAAGGTGCTGACATATTAAACTTGTTG
>Ga0099850_1000776_pt1 | contig 14791 bp, 33 predicted proteins | sample CB_VirMetaG_5_FD_79182 | JGI IMG/M metagenome (GOLD analysis project Ga0099850, IMG submission 79182) | Freshwater to marine saline gradient viral communities from Chesapeake Bay - CB_1508_1D Viral MetaG | ecosystem: Environmental > Aquatic > Marine > Coastal | place: USA: Chesapeake Bay... | reverse complement strand
TGCGTAACCTATCATCCGCTCGATTCTACGGCATCTATGCCGACAGTGACACCGATGATCCTATGCTTGCAACCATTGCCGACAAGCTACCACACGGTAGCGGCATCGATGCGGACTGGACCATTGACCGACAGGCAAACGGCAAGTATGTATGCCGCAACTCGTACCACATGATGAATGAGCACGGCTACTACGTAGGCTGGCAAGACTTCACCGTCAAGCTAGACCGTGACGGCAAGCTACTCGACGTACAACTCAATGGCGGTCATAGCTACCAGGCGCGCCGGTCAATGCTGCTCGACTATCTCTACGACGTATTCAGCTACACGTTCAGCTAACAAGGAGCACAACCATGGACGCACGGACATTCAACACCATGATCATCGGCATACTGACCGGTGGAAAACACATTGACGGCGGCAGCTTGAGTGGCTCCAAGCATTACGAGCACTATCTGTATGACGGTGCGATCTACATCATCTACTACAACTCAGACAACGCACCGTTCCGTATCATCAGCACGAAGATTAACCATGCGTTCACGCACCCTACACGTAGCGACAAGTAACAAGGAGCACACACCATGAGCAACGATACCACCTACAACGGCTGGACCAACTACCCCACTTGGGTAGTCAACCTCTGGCTTGGCGAAACATTCTACGAATTGTCGCAAGAATACATCAGCGACAACCACGAGGATGAAATCCACCCAAGCGTCATTGGCGACTACCTCAAAGAGTGGTACGAAGAATGCTACCCAATTGACGATAGCGGGCCAAACGTGGACCTCATGACGTGGGCCGTTGGTCAGATCAACTGGACCGAAATTGCAGAGCACGCAATTGAGGAATAGCGTAGCAACCACGTGACTGGTAGTAACGTTCAAGGTTACTGCCAGTGACGTGAGTGTTACCCATAGTAACAAATAAGGAGCAACATTATGTCAATCAAAATCGTGAGACTCCGTGCCACACAGTGGCTCGAACGCCACAACCTACAACACGCCCGCATCATCGGAAACCAGGATGACGCCAACGAGTTTGTCCACTTCATCGCAGCACGTACCCACATGGAACCACATGAAGCGGCACCGTGGTTCAACGAGGGCCGACCGTTCGACCGACGCATCGAGTTCAAATATTAAGGAGCACACACCATGAGCAACGATAGCATCACCATCATCGCAATCTACGATGACCCGGAATACGTAGACAGATACACCATCGTCACCGACTGCTCAAATGACAATGGCAAGTCTACCCTTTACCTGTCCGTGTCCGACCTTTGCGACCGACCCAACGGATTCTCACAGTGGGGCGAATGTCCAGTCGAGAACCACAGTGGCAAGCGCATCGCATGGACCGACCTACCACGCAACGTTCGTGACCACGTGACGGCACGGACAACTACCCACACCTGAGCTAAAGGAGCAACACCATGACTACCTACACCATGCACATCGACTACGACACTGATCCTGTGAATCCCCGCAAGGAGTACGATCACCTTGGCACCATGGTCTGTTGGCACCAGCGCTACGACTTGGGCGACAACCACATGAGCGGTAACGTGGGCGACTACCTAAGCAATGTGCTCACCCGATACGGTCTGGACTACGCCGACTACGATACGCCGTTCCGACCCGTCACGTCTGGCATGAAGCAAATGCTTCACTCTGACTCTGGCAGCTACACCTACGCCGACTTCGACGCCGACCTATGCAACGACCTACCCGAAGCGATGGACGAAGCGTGGGCACGCATCCACGACAGCAACGCCATAATCATGCTCCCACTGTACTTCTACGATCACGGCGGCATCACCATGCGTACCACGTCTTTCCGTGACCCTTGGGATAGTGGTTGCGTCGGCTACATCTACGTGGACGTGGACGCAGTGAAGCAGGAATGGAAGTGGTATCGACTCACCCAACAGCGACGCGAGCACATCGAGTCCATCCTTCAGGCAGAAGTTGAGGAATACGACGCCTACCTTACCGGCCAAGTCTACTACTGGTACATCACCGACGACAAAGGCGAAACAGTAGATTCCTGCGGCGGCTACTACGGCTACGACTACTGCGAGCAGGAAGCACAAACTACTCTCGCCACCTACGCATAGCGCCACGCCGGGGTGCAGTAGCCACCACCTACTGCACCACATCGTGCCGATATGTTATATCAAGCCACAAGGAGCAACGACCATGAGCAAGCGCAACAAGTACACCTACGAACGCATCATCCAGCAACACTATGGGCACGGATGGGAAGACGTGGACGCCGTGGACGAACACAACTCGGAGCGATACTTACTCCAAGAGTACCGCATGATGGGCTACCCCACCCGCGCCATCACCCGCCGCACCTTGAACAAGGAGCAACAACCATGAGTACCGAAAACTGGACAGCCGAACAGTGGAAGCAAGCAATCCGTGAAACCGACAACCTCAACGAACTTAAGCACCTTGTCGGCCCAAGCGACGACGCCAACGAGGCCGCACGCATCCGCTGCGAACGCATCGACCGCATCTGGCTACGATGCAAGGACAGGTACGGCTTCAACCGAAACGACTGGCCGTGGCAAGAACGAGAGACATACGAACAACTCATGGCCGAGCAAGACGCCTTTGAGTCTCAATACTGTTAAGGAGCAACGACCATGTGGGTCTACGTGTACGATAAAGACGGGGAGTTCATCGTCAAGGGACAGACAAGCGACAAAGTAACAATGGGCTTCGTGAAGTTCCTTGTTACTTGGGTCGCCGGAAAAAGATGGACAAAGGGCATCACCTTTGAGACAGCGAACGACTGGATGGACAAGGAGCAACGACCATGCAAGCGACCGCAAGCATCACCGTGACGGAGTTGTGCCAACTGGTAGCCGACGCAGCTTACGCCATCGACGGGCTGCTCGTGAAGCACACCGGCCACGACATCAACGGATTGCCGGACGACTACGCATTCTACGCACACATCATGCCGAACCTACTCGATCTGTACGGGCGACTCAATCACCTAAGCAACGAGCTTGATACACACGAGTGCCAACGCAACGCAGTTATCGTGCCTATCAAATAACAGGAGCAACACCATGAACCAGTGGGAAATGAGCAAGCGATTCGTTAAGGTAGACTACATCCGCACCGGCATCGTGCTACGCAACAAACGCACCGCCACGGACTCACCCGTTATCGGCATCGTGCTACACGGCACGCAAGCAATGGTTACAATCCGCAACCATAGCGGCGGGCAAGAGGACATCACCAGAGAACAAGCGTACCGACACTACACGCCCGGTATCTACGCATAAGGAGAATCAATATGACGCAGGAATTGTACGACGGCACCGACCGCAACCGACAGGTTCAGTGGCTCCGTAACGAGGCCGACACCATCAGCTACTACGGCGGTTTCACTGACGCAACGCCCGAAGACGCCAAGGACTTCGTTGAACTATGGGCACTCGCCAAGTGGCACAACGATGAACCAAAGCCCCACTGGTTCGATGACGCAGACAAGCAATTGCTGATCCAGTTCGTAGCCGAACTGCTCTAGCCCAACGTGACATCCACGTCATCCGGGCCACGCACCGCCACGGCCACGAACTTACGCATCCACTGATTCCTGGCCGTGGCGTTGTCACTCGATAGTATCTCCATGTACAACGAGGCGATACCCCGCAGCTTCTCAGCCTCAGCCACAGCATCAGGCAACGTCTCGATCTGCTGCTGCAACTGCGCCTCAGCCTCATGCAACCGGCGCAACTCCGTGTTCAAGCGGCTGGCCTGCCGCTGGTAGTCACGTGACGGCATGAACCCATCGACATACGCATCATCAGCCCTAGATTTACGATCAGTAACACGCTGAATCTCTGCTCTAGTTGTGTCAAGTTGGCTCTGTAATACTTCACGTTGATTACTGACACGTAACGCTAGTCTGTCGTAAGTTTCGTTGGATTCAAGATCATTAAACGCCGTGTACACCTCGCCCATGATGTGACTCATGCGACAGGTGTTCCCACACTGGCACACGAACCGGCTGCGGTTGTGGTCTGCACGCATGGAGCGACCGCACCTGTCACAGCGCACGCACCCGGACAGTGGGTGAGGCGGGCGACTGTGCCGCCGCTGCCGTCGCGTTGCCAGCACGGACTCCACTGATTCCGCATCTTGTTCAGTAATAATAGGAGGTATATACTCAGACTTGAACCGCTTGTAAGGACGGTCGCCACGCCGGTTAATCTCAGCGTATCCGGCATAGGTCCACACCTTGCGTAAGATGTAACGCACCGTGGTCTTGTGCCACTCGCGACCACGCTTGGGTCCATTGGTAGGCAACGACGCGCCCTCAGCATTGAGATCAACCGCAATGGCATACGTGCTGCTACCCGATAAGCACAACTCAACCACACGACGGATCACCGCCGCCTCTTGCGGCACAATAGCATACCCGTCGCCGTCTTTGCGGTACCCATACGGTACCGTCCCAGGCATGAGGCCACGCCGTGCCCTGCCCAACATGCCCGACTCGTGGCGACGACGCAGCACCGTCATCTCGTCCTGCGCTTGCCACCCTGCGAACGACGACATGAGCGACAGCGACGAGTCGTTACGCTGGTCGGCCACCTCGATGCTCTGGGGTGGAGCCGACAAGTTATACACAGCGCACCCCATCGACAAGCACAGCGCGACAACCGACTGGCACAATGCGTTGGTGCGCCCAAGCCGGTCCATTCGGTAGAACACGAGCAACTGTATGGCACCGGCCTCAAGGAGGCGACGCAACTCAGCATACGCCTCGATCTCACGCGACGCATCCTCGAACAGGATGTACTCGCGCGACATTCCAGGCACCACCAGATGATGCGCCACCTTGAAGCCAAGCTCCACAGCACGCGCCTCACCAAGCGCCTGCTGCTCCGGCAGAGATACACGGTCAGTCTGCGGTGCAGAGGACACCGCCGACCAGACCGCAGCTATTTTTGAGGACACGAAAGGGTACCCCAAATGAGTAGAGTTACGGAGATGGTACTGCGCTTTAGATTACTGGACGAGGCCGCTCAACTACGCGTCCTAAACTCCACGTTCGACCGACTGCTCGTGATTTACCAACTCACGGGCCAACTCCATGTCGATGCGGCGCAGGAAGCCAGACCAGTCGCCACCCTGAGTCAACATGTACTCAAACATGGCGACTCTCGCTTCGGGGTCGGCTAACTTTCGGAACACTTCACGCTGCACCTGCAACGCTACACGGTACTCCATCGGTAGCCCCTCATCGGGCTGGTGCCGTGCGACGTTGCCCTCCAACCCCACGAGGTAGTCAACCGACACCCCGTAGAGGTTGGCAAGCCCCACGATTACCTTGATCACACCGGGGTCTTTGAACTCTAGTTCCAACTGACTGATGTACCCATGCGAAACACCAATCGCACGCGCAGCATCACGCACGGTCAACCCTGCGTTCTCCCTGGCCGTGCGCAATCGCAAGCCGTCAATTCCCTGCTGTACCATTGTGTGCTCCTTATTGGTTGATTGCAGTTCCTTCGCCAATCATATCACGAGAACACAGAATTTCAAGAGTCCAAAAATTTAAGTTGACATCAGGTTACACTTGGTATACAATCAGGTTACGAATGGTAACACGAAAGGAGCCACCGTGACCTACTTGCGCAGTACCGATACGACTGCCATGCGTCTGGCATGGCAACACCTAGCAACGAAAGGAGTACAACATGCAGATCGTAGCGCAGCAGGAGATGTTCGACCACACGTTTCTGACGCTGCGGGAGAAGCCGGACGGCCCGTACTACGTGGCGAAGCTGCACACCCAGAAGCACAACTGCAACGCCACCCGCTGCGAGGGCCGCAAGGAAGCTGAGGACTGGGTGCAGTACCAGATGGGCTACCTCGCCCTGTTCTCAGGCGTCATTGTGAAGGACGACGACCACCCTGAGTTCAAACGAGGGTGGAACGCAGCCGGGGAAGACGAGTACCTGCGAGCCATGCAGGAGCAGGACGAAGCATACGACCGTATCAACGCCTGGATGTTCTGAAAGGAGCAACAACATGGACAAGGCACAAGTGCTGGCAAGCGCAATCAAGCGAGAGACCGGCTGTCCCTGCTTCAAGGTTGTTCCGGCAGAGCAAGAGGGGTTCTACACCATCTACTTGCTACAGCAACGCATCGGCACAATCAGTTGGGACAACGCGAGCGACGCCGTAGAATACGCCGCCGATGCGTTGCTGGAATACCAGTACCTCATTGATGACTACCACGACTACCAAGACACGATGCACACCGAGTATCGGTCCTTCTACTACAAACAGTAACAAAGGAGCAACAACATGCAAGTGAAACTCAAGATGTGGACGCCGAAGGGCACGATGGTGGAGTTGATGTACGACTGGCCGCGCCAGGACATGTCGGACGAGAAGGTGTACGCGTCCGACCTTGAAACCTACTGGCTCCAAGCTGGCTTCACCTCGCAGCGGCCTGACCACACGTACCCCACCAAGGAGCAGGTGATCGAGGGCGTCGTGGTGGTGGGCGGCACCGACTTCAACGGCAACCCGCAGTCTGTACTGTACCTTTACACCGACAACCGTGCCCTGGAGTACAGCGAGTATCGCATCTACCCCGAAGACGAGTGGTACCCCAAGCTGGCGTCTCTCGTGAACATGGACGACGTGGTGTCCATCGCCCCGCCCAAGTCGAAGCTGATGAACAAGGGCAGCGGGTACCAGTCGGTTAATCGCAAGGCCACGTTCGTCCCGGCCCGCAACGCCGAAGGGCAACTGATCTACCGCAAGGACAAGGAAGGCAACCGCAAGTCGTGGCCGGAGTACAAGGTGCAGAGCGTCGAAGGTTTCGCCGCAACGTCCACCAATGGTAACCACGCCGCTACCAATGGCACGCAGCCTGTACGCGAGAGCGAACCCACCGCAGCCTGGAGCCTCACCGGTTTGGTGAAGTGGGCCGAGGACAGCGGCGCTTGTGACAACTCCTTCGAGGCCACCAACGGCCTCAAGAAGATGGTGCGTGAACTGTTCGATGTCAAGCAAGGGCAGGAGAAGCTGTTCCTGCAAGGCGCAACACCCGACAAGATCGAGACGCTCAAGCTGGCCTACATCGCACACCAGCAGGAGAAGCTGGACGAGCGCATGATGCACGTCGTCGCCGCCAACAACCTGGACGACATGGCACAAAACGAGGAGTTGCCCTTCTGATGCACGAGAACATCGAACGTATCATCCAGGCACGGCGGCGGCACAGCTACGCCAAGTTCCGCTTGCCCACCGAGAAGCCGAACGTCAAGGGTGAGTGCTGGATCAGCAACGTTCGCGGCACATACTTTGCCGATGTCGTGTGGGTAGACAGCCCTGGCTTCCACATCAGCAGCCAGTTCATGCTTAGCCAGAGCACCATGCTTGTAGGGCGTACCATCAAGGAACTGTGCGCCGAACTGAAACGAAAGGGGATCGACCTTGAACAAGCAACAGGCATTTGACACCGTGGTCGGGGAGTTCCGAAGTGACATGAGCATCAGCGCTGCCAAAGCCCCGACCCGCTTCGCTGCCACCGCACCCAACGGGGCGAGGTACTCCGTGAGCGTGTCGTGGGGGCAGCGTTACGTTCGCACCGGGGAGCCATCCAAGCTACGCATCTACGTCGAGCAAGGGCCGCACACCATCCACAGTGGTGAGTGGCGCTCCATCGACCAAGCGCAACTGGCTGCACAGATCGCCATCAGCACCATTCGCAACACCAACTACACAGTGCAAGGAGAGCTACTGTGAAATTCACACTGAACCTACCGAAGACAGTCGAGATCGAACTGACTGAAATTCCAGGGGCACAGGTGACTGATGACTGAACTCGCCACACGCAACCCGGAGCAACTGATTGCATCGGGTGTGCTGGCAAGCACCGGCATCGCCGCTGCCCTGTCACCCGACGACGCCAAGATGCTGGTCCCCTACGTCGCCACCGTGACCTCGGCGTCACGGTGGTGGCGTGCGGACCTTGCCAAGGCACTGGGCAATCAGTGGTACGACTGGCTGGCAACAGAGTTCGGCTGCTCACCGGCCACCGTGCAACAAGATGTTGCAACCGCCAAGGCTTGGCCCTTCGAGTTGCGGGTAGAGGGTGCCAGCTTCAACCATCACCGCATCTTGAACTCGTACATCGAACCATACGGGTTCGACACCCTGCGCGACGTGCTGCAACTCGCAGCCGAGGCGCAGCCGAAACCTACGCCAGAGGGGATGCTGCTCCAGTTCCTCAACACCGTGTCACAGCCAAAGCGCTACGTGTACCAGCCCCGGTACGCAGAGTTCGAGCGCTGGCTGGCCGACGTAACTGGGCTTGAGGTAACTGCATCAAACAGTACCCTCTGGATCAGCACAGACAACGGGACGTGGCGCGCCGTCGCCGCACTGGACGGCGGTCGCCCCGTCATCGACTGGAAATTCGAGCAAGGAGAATAGCATGGCACATTACACCAAGATGTACATGATCCGCATGACGCACGAACAGTGGGACAAGCTGACACGCCTGTCTGATGACACGGGCCTTGACCCCGTTGAGATCATCCGGCAACTCATCGACGCAGCGCAGACTCGCACCGTCACGGTGCAGAAGAAGGTGATCGCGCCGACGCCGGAACTGGAGAAATACATATGAAAGCACTCGTGATGCTTGTGGCGCTGCTTGTGGCGATTTCGCTGTCAAGCAGCTTCGTCTACTTGCTGCTCGAAGCAGCGGACAACCTGAAAGGAATGACAACATGACACAAGTGGCTCTAGTCATAGCTATCTTCTCGACGGTGCTGTTCTTTGTCGTCGCCGCCCTATCGCAGATGTAAACAGCGCAGAATTTTAAGGTTACTACCAGGAAACGGGTGGGTACGAATGGTGCCCACCCGTGGTACAATGAGGAGGCGGGGTGAGAGCCGCTACTGCGCAACATGAAAGACTGCTGTTCCGAGTTGGTGATGGACGGGCCGTTGCGCACCCTTCTCTCACCCATCGCCACCTCGGAACAGCAGTCTTTTTGTTTACCAGGAGTAACAGGATGAGTACACGCAACCTGCTGATACAAGAGAGGCCGCTGATTGTGCTACCATCTCTTGTGCAGAAGTTCAACGGCAATTACACAAAGGCTATTGTGCTGCAACAGATACATTTCCTGACAACGATCCCGCGGTCGGGAGTGGATTATGAAGGACACCACTGGGTGTGGTTTACCTACAACGAGTTCATTGACGAGTACACGCCCTGGCTGTCCGAGAGAAGTCTGCGGCGAACTATCACCGAACTCGAAGAAGAAGGCTACATCGTCAGCACGAGCCGCATAAAAGACAACTGGGACAACACGAAATACTACCGCATTGAGTACGAGGACACTGGTGGCCGGTTCGATGCGGCCATTGGTGGCCGCATCGGTGAGGCCGTCAATGGCCGGTTCTTATATACAGAGACTTCATCAGAGATTTCATCAGAGATTGATGATGACTTCGCCAAGGTGACATCATACTTAGACACCAACGGCGTGATGGGCGGGGAGATCATGTTCGACAGGTACAAGGACTTGGTAGACGAGCATGGTGCCGACGTTGTTCTCGCTGGTATGCGCAAGGCCCAGGAGTTAGGGAAGCTCAATGTATACAAGTACGTCCTGCGTTGCATTGACACCGAGGCCAACACCCGCAAGAAGAAGGTCAAGCCACCAGCGTACACATTCACAGAGGAAGAACAATACTTCCTCAAGGAGATGGGATTTTGAACGGACACATACTACTACTCAAGAAGATCAACCTGTTGTACCCGCACAGCCAGACGAGTGAAGACACCATTGTGATGATGGCCGACTTCCTAAAGGACATTCCGATAACGGAACTCGCCATTGTACTACGGGAGCTTGTGCGTGAGTCCCGGTTTATGCCGCTCGTTGCCGACATCGTGTCCAAGCACAAGTCCATGTACACGTTGAACGAGCCGGTGGATGTGGAGGCGGCATGGGAGTCTTAGCGAGCAACGTCACAGCGGAGCAGGGGGTCATCAGTTGTTTGCTTCTTGACCCTGATGTGGTGACGCGTTGCAACCTAGAGCCGGAGCACTTTGTCAACGAGACGTACCGGAAGATGTGGGTTAGCGCCGTGCAGTCGTACAGGGATGGCATTCCCTATACTTTCGCTGATGCGGTGACTGACGGCGCTAACCTGGATGAACTGATGGCGCTGCAAGCAGTGTCACCATCGCCGTACAATTTGCCATCGTATGTGGAGAATGTCAAAGAGGCATACGAGCGGCGGCGGGCGCAGCTATTGTCGGCCAAGATCATGGAACTGGCGAGTGATCCAGAGAAGGACATCGAGGAAGTACGCCAGTTGGCGTCGGCCTTTGCCACGAGCGGCAGTCACGAGCACGAGGCTGTGACGACGTGGGAGAGTGTGTCGTCCCAGTTCGAGGCAGACATGGAGTATTACCGGGACGTGCGGGGTCGTGGCATGGTGCCCGACTTTCCCTGGGCGTCATGGAATGCGATGCTCGGTGATCCCGAAGTCGGGATGCTGGTCTTCCTGGCCGCAGCCGAGAGCACGGGCAAGACGGTGTTTGCCGAGATGATTGCCGAGCACTGGGCGAAGCGAGGGTTACGCGTCGGCTTCTTCCACCACGAGTTGCACGGTCGCATCATGCGGCGGCGGCGCTACGCCCGCCAGACGGGTATCTCCGAAGCGGTGTTGAAAACCGGCGTGCTGACCGAGGCGCAGGAGCAGCTACGCAAGGAAGCCGACTACGTGTTCTCCCAGTGGACGGGCGGCATCGACTACATCCACGCTCCCGGCTGGACGATGGACCGTATCCTGCGCACGTCCGAGGTACTGGGACTCAATGCCATCGTCATTGACTACATCCAGAAGGTGCAGCCCACGGCAGCGCAGCAGCGCAGCAGCAAGGGCGACATCACCCGATGGGGGCCGATGGCCGTCGAGGACTTGAAGAACTACTGCGAACGCACGGAGACATACGCCGTGACGCTGAGTCAGATCAACGCCGAGGGTAAGAAGAACGGTGAGCCGAGCATGGCCGACATTCGCTGGTGGAAGGAACTGTCGGAGAAGGCCAACATGGGCATCATCGCATGGCGTGAGATTTCCGAGCACGGCGAACGCGTCGGCGGCAAGCTCGTCACCAACCCCGGCAGCAAGAGCATCTACGTCCACGTCAAGGTGGACAAGAACACGATGGGACCAACCGGCAGACTCCCCAACCAACAGATCGAGGGAGCACGGTTCCGCATACTAGACACGAAAGGAGCAGCATGATGAAGGTAGAGAAAAGCACGATTGTGGTGGATGGAATCGGCGTGCCGGTTTACTCGAAAGAGTTCGCGGCCGCGAACATCCTTGAAGCAACGGTGGGTACGACAGGGTACAAGGGCGGCGACAGCGGACACGGTGGTCGCACCATCTTCCGGCTCACCAACTTGGCCTCGACAGACATGCGCGTCAAGGTCGAGGACGACGAGGTGACGATCTGCTTCGGTGGCGACGCTGAACTGTACACGTTCATCGACGCCCTGGAGTTTGCCTCTACGATCCTTGGCTTCGAGGCCATGCACTCGAAAGGGGGGATGGACTGATGTGGCTATTGACGCAACAGGGCGACATGATCAACCTCGACCAGTGTCACGACATTCGCACAATTGTCCACAAGGACACGGCAGAGGTGGCGGCGTCCAGCAGTGACATGGTGTGGACCCTGTGCCGTGGCACGGAAGCAGAGTGCCGCGAGATGGTAGCGACGATCTTCAACGGCGTCGTCAATGACGCCATCGCCATTCGACTGCAACAAGGAAAAGACGCATGAGCAAGGGGCAGCAAGGACTCAATTGGTTTAGCCTGATCGCGTTCCTGATCGGGCTTGGTTTCTTCCTCGTCTCGATGGGTGGCAGCTTCGGCCACCCGATGCTGTGAGGTGACGACATGAAACGCATCAACATGCCCGATCCGGGCAGCAACAAGGGGATGATTATACTGGCGGTGTCGACGCTTTTGTTCCTGGCTTACGCCATCGGGAGTGTGCAATGAGCGACAAGAGCCACGGCTTCGGAGGTCAGTGATGGAAATCATCATCCTGGGGATCATCGCACTGATCGCACTGTACTTCGCAAACTGGTAACACCCTGCCCCTCAAGCTGCGCGTCCGAGTGTTACTGATGGTAACACCATGAACGGCGGGCGCAGCAGCAAGCGGCGGCAGGATGCTACATAGCAGTACCATGTGTGTCGTCTGGAGTAGCGATCTGTCACCATGATGTGAACATTTGTGACAACCGGCGAACTGGAGCAAAGCAGATCGCTACTCCACATGCCAATCAACACCTACTGTAAAGGAGGCCCATGCAATTGTAGAGCGCTGAGTACTACCACAATACAGGGTTGGGGCGAGAGGACGGACTCTCGCCCCTACTGAGCAAAGGAACCACATGGAAGACCATGATTACATAGCTGACGTGTACCCAAGATACGTGGAACTTATTCGCGCAATTATCCGCATGGCACAGCACGACGCAAGAGGCGGGTACATGACAGAGTGGAAACATAGCACCAAGTTGTACTACCGCATCGACTCACGCAGATTCTTGAGGTGGCTTTATGGCAGTAGCAGGAGCGAGTCAGCCGTCTCTGTGGTTGCGCCCGGACGACGGCATCTGGATCATCCATCAATTGAACCGACCATCAAATCTAAACGCCGACCTGACAACCGCAGCTTCAAGGCTGCTCGACGGCGACGACGTATGGATAGCGGCCATCGACCGGGCACAACTGTCAGAATTGCTCGGCCAACCAATAAGAAGCATCGTAATGAAAGGAGTGTGACGCATGGGAAAGCTCATGGGGAGACTAGCGGCACTCACTATCCTGTTACAACTCGGAGTTATCTCGTGGATGCTGAGTAGATTTGTAACCGCTGACGCAATCGCAATGGGCGTCGGGCTACTGTTCGGCGTCATGGCCGGTATCCCGACAACGCTACTGCTGCTTAGGAGTGAGCGCAACAAGCGGACACCAGTGCCGCCACCCGTTCGCCTTTACCAGATCGTATCGACAGACACGGGCGAAATCGCCCCGTACATTATGAAGGAACTACCCACGAGCAAGGAGGAAATAGTACATGGATAAGGTATACGCCAAGAATCTGCGTGACATGGTGTGGGAAGTGCGGAAGTACCTGGGCGACAACTGGCCCACGCCCAACACCGAAGGCTCTCTAGCCTACGCCGTCACGGAAGTGGGCGAGGCCATTGACGCCGATCTGCGCAGCCGCCGCCCGGACGACAAGCGCAACAACAATCGCAACGTGTCGGTGGAACACGAGTTGGCGCAAGCAGCCATGATGCTCCTCACGGCGCTCGGCCCGGAGTGGGAGCCGTCACGATACTTTGATGAAATCGTGAACTACGACTTGCCTGACATCGCTGCCGACGTTGCCCTGGCATACCGGGAGTCGGACGCCGCATACTGGGACTGGGCAGAACACGCCGAGTACGCCCTTTCTGCCATCGACATCTACTGCGTCGGGGTGGATTGCTACTTGAAACAGGTACTTGATGACGCCAAGGAGAAGTGGGGATGAGTAATCGAATTGCAGACGGGTACTTCGACATGGTGGTGTGGGGCAACGAAGTCAGCGTCTACGCCAAGGTCGAGAAGAAAGCAGAAGGGCGCTACGTGTTCTTCCTTGACAACATTGTGTTTTCCATCCACGCCGCATGGACAAACGACAAGCAGGCATTGTCAGGGTGGGGCGAACTCAACAGAGCCGCAACCCGGTTCGGGTTCGAGGCGTTGCTCGACGCCCTGTTCGAGCTAGGTGTCGAGGAAGGCGTCGAAGCAACCAAGCTGATGGAGAGTTACTGATGAAGTTCCAGGTTGACGAGAAGCAGCTACAAGAGATGCTGCGCAACGGCTACGAGGTGGACGAGCGCCTCAGCGTAGACGGCTACTACGACGACGGCAACGGACGCGCCATCGTGACACCCGACCCTCCCAAGCAGCACAAGTACCGTGCCCAGGCCACCGTCGTGGACGACATCCGCTTCGACAGCAAGGCCGAGGCGAAACGGTACAAGACACTCGCCGCTCTGGAACGCACGGGCGTCATCAGCCGCCTTGAGTTGCAGCCTAGCTTCATGCTGGTCGACGGCTTCACTGATGCTCAGGGCAACAAGCACAGGGCCATCACGTACAAGGCAGACTTTAGCTACTACGTGGACGGCGAACGCGTCGTGGAAGATGTCAAGGGGATGCAGACGCCCGTGTTCAAGATGAAGCACAAGCTGCTGGCCCTGCGCTACCTCACCGGCACACCACAGTTCAGCTACCGCATCGTAGACTGGAACGGAAAGGAGAAGTAGCCAGACGTGCGTAAACGGACTTTACGGCACCAAGGAGCGACGATATGACGGCGAGGCTACGTACAGACGTTGAGACAAAGATACGCCGCTTACACGACGATCTGAGGTTTTCGTACCGACAGATCGCGATGCACAGCTTGTTGCCTGAAAGAGATGCGGCGACGCTATGCAACATCGTGGGCGGCAAGCACGTCAGCCGCCGCAACCTGCGCCGCATTGCTAGGGCGCTCGGCGTCGAGGAAGAACGCCGCAGCTACACGCCCCGGCCTGTCACCACGAAGGAGCAGGAGCAGCGGCGGGCGGCGTTGGGAGCGCAGTGGCGTGACGTGATTGATGCAGGGCTGGCTGCGATGGAGTCTACACAG
>Ga0099850_1000774_pt1 | contig 14804 bp, 25 predicted proteins | sample CB_VirMetaG_5_FD_79182 | JGI IMG/M metagenome (GOLD analysis project Ga0099850, IMG submission 79182) | Freshwater to marine saline gradient viral communities from Chesapeake Bay - CB_1508_1D Viral MetaG | ecosystem: Environmental > Aquatic > Marine > Coastal | place: USA: Chesapeake Bay... | reverse complement strand
ATCGTAGTCGACGTGGACCTCGGTCGAGGGCGTGACAAGCTCAACGACCACAGTCATCAGCGGGTTGCCCGGCTTGTTCAGGATGTCGCCACAGAGCTCGAAGTCCGAAGCGGTGAACATGTCCAGGGCCTCAACCGAGCTGGCCGTGCCGAACTTGCCTCGTGTGGTGGCACAGAGCTCACCGTTGTGCATGAAGTACTCGATCATGTGGCCGTCGGCCTTCTCACGAGCGGTGTACTTCTTGTTGCCGTGCTTTCGTCGTAGGGCTTCGTGCGTGTTCTCAGGCAACTCCCCGTGATTGAAGAACTTCTCGAAGCCGCGAGACACGAGCTGTGGCTCGGGAGTGCCGAACGAGTAGATGAGGCCGCGCATCCGGCGCAGCGGCTCGGACCATCCGCCCTCCACGTCGTGCAGCTCGTTGTGAGCCTGGCCGGTGTAGTTGAGCAGGATTAGCTCGCGCACCGGATCGATGTCGAAGCCCAGCAGGGTGCCAGGGTTCTCGAAGCCAGTGTGCTCGAGCTCAAGCAGCTCTCGGAGCCGATCAGCATGCTGACGCTTGAACGAAGCCCACTTGACCTTCTTGTCATCTGGGGTGCGGATCTCGCTGGTGATGAGCTTGACGATCTGCGGGATGTTCTTGTGCATCTTGCCTCCGTAGGCAGCGGTGTGTGGCTCAGAGAGCCTGAAGAAACAGATTGATGGGAGCGAATCGAGCCGGAATGAGATCCGGCAGCTCTGACAGGGGCACCCAGCGCCACTCGTCGTTTTCTGGCTTTCCTAGCTCAGGGCTCACGGGCAGATAGGGCTGCTTGTCAGACGTGCGCTCCCCGATGAAGTACGTCGCGGTCTTCTTTCTGCGACCGGTGCCGTAAGTGATGGACGGAGCTTGCTCACCCGTGTGGGTGAAATCGACACCGTGTGTGAGTGTGGTCTCTTCCAGAACTTCTCTGACTGCTGCATCAAAGGCAGTCTCGCCAGGTTCTAGGTGACCCTTGGGGAAGTCCCAGTTACTATAAGCTCGAACGCACAGGGCTTCTGGCTCCACACCTGAACGATCGATGATGATGAAACCGGCCGATTGTTGCATTGCACCTCCTTGGGTTGTGGTTGATTGCATTGTACCATAAAGTGGGTCAATCTGCACGAGACCAGCGCTTTTCTTCGTGACGCCACCGATCGTGCATGAATGGGCTGGGCAGCTCGCGGTGGGGATCGTGATCTGGAAAGCGTGCCATGACGTAGTGGGGCGAGAGCCGAATCAGGCGCCCAAACTCTCGACGTGCCTCCCGCTCATCGCTGCACCGATAAATGCAGACCACGGGTAGACTGTCAACGGGTGGATCGATGAAGATCCCGTAGGTCCACATCACGCCTTGACCCATAGCACCTCCAACTTCTTGGGCTTCTTCTTTCCCCGAACGGCACCAGCTGTGAGTGCTCTTTCACGCTCCACTTTGTTCCACTTGGGTGACTGAAGCCATGCATCGTAGAGAGGATTGTTGAAACCAGACAGCAGAACTGTCGCAGGTGTGCTGTCAAGAAAATTGAGCAACGCTTCGTGGTCGATGTTGGGGTAGGGCACCTTGTGTTTCGTGTTGTAGGGTGGGTCGCAGTAGATGATGTCGTCAGGTCCTGGATTTGCTATTCGCAGAAATGTCTCCCACTCGATATCAGACGTCACAGGTGGGTTCTTCGACATGAGATCGTGTGCAGCCTGCATTCGGGCTTCGGTTCCCTTCTTGTTGTGACGGTTACGACTGCATGTGGTATTAGGGCCGGGATCTCCTGGCTGAGCCTCCCAGCTCTCACGTGTCTCATCACCCCAGACGAAAGAGCCTCCCATCCTGCATACATAGGACTCTGCCAGCCACCTGTGGCGGGACTTGGGCATGCCTCGCCACTTCTCGTAGAGGGATTTATCAATGGGTGAGGGATCAACGAAAGAGAAGTCGCTGACATCACGAAGTGCCTCGATAAACTTGATCATGTAACGATCGTTCAGCAGTGCCTGTTCGAATGCGACTGACTTGTCGTGTAATGCCCGAAAATAGACATTGCCACGACCTGCAAAGGGCTCGATCCAACGCTTGTATTCCTTATCAGGAACATTCTCAAGAACCCACTTGGCCATACGTGCCTTGGATCCGAGCATCTTAAATGTAGGTACTTTCATCTTCTGGTTTTATTGCTAGTGTGCTTGACAAACGAACTATAGCATCTGAAATATTGATTACGGTGGTTCAGCTAAACAACTCCTCAGCGTGAGACATACTTATCAATGAACCATGGAGCACATCATGCCTGAAGAAACGACCCTAGAAACGCAGTCACAGTCAGTCATTGATCGATTTGTTGAAAAAGCCATCTCGAGAAAGTTTCTCGCATGGCTCACAGCAACCGGCCTACTTGCATTTAGTGGTAACCTCACATCTGAGGATTGGGTGACAGTAACTGCAATCTATATTGGAGGCCAGACGGTTGTTGACGCGGTGTCTAAACTGCGTGGGCGTTCCTAGCACAGCAAAATCAAGGTTCGGAATCAGGATCATTAGCCTGATTTTCAAGCAGAGATTCTAACAGGTCATCACTGCCAACAGTCATCGCCAGATTTTGCAGGTGTTCTTGAGTTGTTATCACCACGTAAGAACGTAAAACGGCAACATCGATCATATTTTTGACTGTGACATACAGAACGACATGGTAGAAGATGACCAGTAGAATCGTTAAAAAGTCAAGTGTGTCGAACATTTCTCGTTTAGGTTAGGGTCGTTGATGATTTTCTGCGCGGCGCTTGACTTCAGTTTCATGATGTTCATCACACAGCGTTGCAATCCAGATGTCATCTCTTGGGCTTCCCGGTTTGCCACACTGCTCACAGGTACGATACGACATCGACTCGGCCATGGCGATGATGCCTGACGTGTAATCATCACCTCCCTTTGTGTAGAACCGAAGCCCACCGAACTTCTCCTTGATCTGTAGGGCCTGAACTGCCCAAATCACCTTATCTCCTGCAGATGATTCTGCATCCTCAAACGTGTTGCGCATATCGAGGATTTGATATCCTGCACGTTCAAGGTTCTTCTGATGTGATTCGATCAATCCGCATACCGAGTCAAGGATGTCGAACCAGCCATCACCCACGCCGGGATACACGTAACTGTAGCGAAATGTGTCAGGTCGATACTCATTCCGCACGAAAATTCGGGGCCATTTTTCGATTAGTTTCTGTGACAGTTCATCACGCATTATCATTCTCTTGGCTAGCGGTATTCACTTGTGCGAATAACATCTCACACTCGCTTCCGTCAATCATGATGACTAGTCCTTCTAGGTTGGTATCCACATCTATGCCGTGTGTTTCCACTTTTCGGGCAAGATCTGGACGGTTCATCGCGTGCTGTAGATAGAGCTGCAATGCCTTGGAAAGGTCTTCCCATGGCATGTAAATTGTTTGCATTGTTTCGATTTTCATTTAGACCCTCATTCAGAACTGTTCTTTCAGGTTATGACATACCGCAATATCGCTGCCAGATTGCGCAGTCTTGAGATGCGCTTCTAAGCAGATGAATTTTTCTTGGTGCTGCCGGCCGTTTGACCAGCGCCATGCCTGCTTCGTTTGGTGTCTTGTCACCCTTTCCCAGGTTACAGGAGCTGCAGGCTAGCACGATGTTATCCCAGGTCGTCTTTCCACCTCTGCTACGGGGTAACACATGGTCATAGGTCATGGATGTCATAGACACAGCCTGATTGCAATACTGGCACCTTCCATTGTCTCGAATCCACACACGACGCCTGCTGAGCTTAATTCTGTCGTTTTTTATGATTTGACCAACAAGCATTCGAATCACAGCTGGTGTGTGAAAGACGCGCGTTACGGTTTTCACAAACCTATCATTGTGATTTTCAACTACTTCGGCGCGTCCTGAAAAAATTAAGCGCATTGCTTCTTGCCATGAAACAACTCTATCAGCTTGCCATGCTCTGTTCAAAACAAGTGTGCTCATCATTCAATCAAGAGGTGTAACTATTTTGCGATTTGCTTACGATACTTATCGTAACAATATGCATAGAGATTTACATGGAATTTCTTTTTGAGGCAACAGGTACAGGTAGACAGTTTCTTCGTGCAAAAACAAATGAGATCACAAGAGATGTGATGAGAGCCCTTCGGGGCGATGATGTTGGGGTCACAGATTTACCTAAGGATGCGTGGGATCCCGATTCTCATGCGGGAAATTTCGCGCTAGGCGTGCTGTTAGGTCCCTACGAATGGCGTATGAAGATTGATACATCAGAATTTGATGAAGAGGATGAACCTGAGGAATTTTTCAATGTGTCTGTCAATGTGACAATTGACCCTGAAGAAGAGCATATCAACGTCTCAGGTTACGCCAATGCGGTTGACGAAGAAGGCTCTGTCATTCCGGGCATTGATATAAGTGTAAGGCTTCCCAAAGCCATTGACCAGCTCACAGGCAACGATCTTCAGTTCATCAACAATGAAGTGAGAAACACAACAGCACATGAGCTTGAGCATCTCACCCAACGCTATGAGTTCAAGGCATTTGACAGAGATGAACGCTACTATTCAGGTATTCCAACTGACGTAACAGGTGGTGACATGTTTAGTTACTTGATGAAACCTGATGAGGTCACAGCCCACGTTATGGGTTACGCAGCTCACACGAAATCATGGGATGAGCTCGAAAGAGAGATCGAAAGCCTACTCAAAGGCTATCAGATCTCCGGACAGATCACGAAACAAGAAGCTGATCAAGTATTAGACACATGGCTTGGCTGGGCGGAACGCAATCTCACGCAGAGTCGCTTCAGGCATTGAACCAGCCTCTCGAAGCTCAATTACTCTTGGTTCACACCAATCGCCCCATCTCATCTGTGCGTAGATGCACTTGTCAATGAAGAGTGGTTCAGGTTCTGTAAAACACAAGAACACGCACATCAGCCAGCTCAGCACCCGATTACAGTCGGGCATCGAAGAATCTGCTCTTGACACGCGTCCCAATCGTATGCAGGCTCGCAGATTTTCTCATCATCATTATCCCTCCCCACCTGCGGACAGATTCTCTCTAGGCCAGCGACCCAGCAAGGCACGCTTTCCCAGTCACCTAAGCAAATGTGGCATGCGTTGACTTTCGCGCCCTCGATCGTGGTGTATGCCCAGCCATGACCTTTCCATTCAGGATCCTCAATCACGGACATTTCACCTTCGATCTCCACAACAGCTTGCCCAAGGCATATCGGATCCGCTGCCAAAGGCACAGATGCAGAAAAGGCCATGACAGCAATCAGTGCGCGCAATACGACCCTGTCAAACATCTAATGACCTCAAGACGACTTTGTGCAACCCAGGATTGACTTGCAGGAGTTCAGGAATTACACGATGACGAATCCGGTTTCGCATGAATCGCAGGTCGCGATTGCTCGGATCCTCGAATGGTTCAACCTCATCTGGTACAAATGAGCGGAGATGATCCTTACGAAACCAAAGAAAGGGGCGAATGACGTTGCGTCTCCACACACTGATGTTGCCGAGCTTGCCATGCAAAGAGTTGAAGACGTGGGTTTCCACACAGTCGTCTAGATGATGTGCAGTGATGACAGGGGCATCATCGAAGCGATCAAGAAAGGCATACCTCTGTTCTCTCCACCAGTCCTCAAGACTTCGATCAAGTGGTGGATGACCGTGACTCGGGATGCCATCAACATGAATTGACAATCCGAAAACAGAAGCAATTTTCTCGCAGTGTTCCTGGAAGAGATGTGAGAGTGTCGTGCCATGATTGAAATGCAAGAGCGTAACGTCTCGTCTGCCGCTAAGCAGGAAACCTAGCGCGCCTAGCGAGTCAGCACCGCCCGAGAACGCGAGATAGCACTTGTTAGGAATGGAGCATGTTAGCTGATTAAGACGTGTCACTTTGCACTTCCTGATGTTGTGACAACCAACCGATAAGCTTCATCGGCACTCTCGATTTTCGAGGTATTTAGCTGAATAGCTGACATGATTTTCTCGAAGATGCGGGCTTGCTCATCGGAAACAACACCCTGAGACGCGGCTCGAATCATGGCCACACCTGCCTTGTCAAGAATGTCGTAAGCCTCAGAGGTAATAGTCGAGCCTAATTTAGCTGAGGCGATGGCTTGTTCTGCCATATGCTCAATGAAAAGCATGTCTTGGGACAACTCGTTCTCGCTAATCATCGAAGCAAGAGGATATTTGATCTTCTTCAGGTATACCATTGTCACTTTAAGTCAAATATAACGGGAAGAGCCGAGTGTATAACCCAGGCTTCGTCGAGTTTCAAAGTCGAGTGAATCGTATGTGGGCATTGACTCGAAGCTAGATTCAGATTTCAGAACCAAGCAGTCATCACCTTGCCACACAGTGACGTTAGTTGGAGGTTTTGTGTGACCGAAAACCGACAGCCACGACAGGATTCCCGTGGCTTTGTTGTTCTTGCCGAAACGCTGGCCCAGGGCGCGGCTGAGGTCATCAAGAGATGAGGTGTGAGGCAGCACCGCCATCACACGGTTTACCTCATCAACTGTGAACTTCGTGTAGGTTCGCATCTTTTCTGGATTCCCTTTCACCATGTCCTGAACGTGTTGCCTGAGAGGAGCGGGAATGGTAATAGAGCGTTGCTGATCAGGCCCAGAAACCCGTTGATGTGTAGGCCTGCAATTCGAGATGCGTACCTCAGGTTCAACTTTACCTGTGTTCTGGCGTCGACCACCCATCTCTTGCGGCGCGTGATGTACCACACGAACAGGATTGCGAACAACGCGTACTCTATTAGAGTCCAGCACAGCGGCAGCCGAGGCCTTGGACGCGTGAATCTCGATCTCTGGTGCTGTTTTGTGAGACCAGACCATAACACCTGCGTACGTGTCCACATCCTTGGCAACGTAACCGCAAGTGTCACACACTTCCTTAATGCCGTACGGGGTCTCAATCTTGCGAATTTGACCGTCGTCGCACTCTTGACATTCGGACATTTTGCCCCCTAGTTGGCGTAAACCATCTGGTGTCGCGAGCTGAAGCGGAGCTTGCCCTGCTCAACAAGCGTGTTGACGATTGTTCCCACCTGCTCATTCGGAAACCGATCCCAAATCCAGTTGTAGCACACCTGCTTATTAGGCATGCTCGAAACGTACTGGTGGACTTGATCGTAAACGTTACTGTTGTTGCTGTAGGTCATAACGAAACCTCCTTACTTTAGGCGAATAACCTGATACTTGGCGTCAAACTCAACTGTGCCCTCTCGAACAAGAGCATCAATCAAGTTTTCGATTGGGTAATCTTTCTCGGAGAAATGGTCGACAATTTGATTGAGCGTTGAAGCATACCTTCCTGTAATCCAGTTACGCACGTTTCTGAGTTGCTCAATGCCATTATCTTGTTGCACGGAATCATTCAGCATGGACAAACCTCCTGTTTTCGAACGTCCATTCGTTGATGTCACCACGTCCTCGAAGTAATTCTACACCAATAAACACCCGATTTGCATAAGGTTGTGACCTTCCTGCTCGAGAACCTCCATGGCCTGCGTTGTAGGCAGCTATGTTGGGCCAATTGCTAGACACCCAGTCGCAGGCCCACTCGATGCCTGTGTCAATGTTGTAGACCAGCTCAGAGCAAGTTGGTCTACCACGATAGATATCACGAATCTGCCAATAACTGCAACTGGTTGGGATGCAGTTTTCAATCGTATCGGGATCGCAAGAGTTTCGGGCATAACAGCCTCTTGCGGTGCTCTCCCATCCATCAGGACAGGTTTCATCTTCAGATTTACGTTTCCACCTGCGCCAATCACCACGAAGACTGTGGCGCAAGTATCCGGATTCATAAAGACCTAGGTTGAACACTTCGTCCGCCCATTCGGGACAGACGGCATCAATGGCACCCAAGATTCTTCGTGCCTCGGCAGCTCGTTGGTGATCACGCCCGTCATGAGGCTGATACCCCCTAGCCAAAGCCATCAGTTGTCCTGCTCGATCATATCGCGCTAGTTGAGCCAAGTCATTTTCGGATGCGGTTGATTCTAAAACTTGCTCTTCGCAATGACCAGTTTGATCAAAAATCTCCGTGGGTGTTAAAATCAATTCTGGTGGTTCAACATCTTCTGGCGGGTTTGGCGGTGGCACCCAAACAAGCAACGCTCCAATAAGAGCCAGAGTGCCGGCACAAAAAACAGCGACAACTAGCATCGAGGTAACCCAGTCAATATGTTTTTCATTCCTGTCTGAATGTGCGCTTACCATTCTGGTCGCAGGTCATTGATGGGTAGAAAAATCTCTTCGCCGTCGTCCAGCAGAACACGGCACATCTGCCTGTCAGCTGTGGGACCAGCCGAAGACCACTGCTTGGGCTTCACGAAAACCACTTCAATCACTGTGCCTACACGCTTCATGTCGTAGTTCAGGCAAACTCTATGTCCTTTCTTGATCATCTTTCCCTCACTGCTGTGTGTGGCGAGAAGCTCGCCCTGGTTCATAGAATACTAACATACTACTGTCATTTTTACAACGACGCAACTTCTAAACGGAGACTGCTAAGCCTGTGCCTCTTCGACTGATTTTTCAGTCACGGCTAGACACAGCGTGCTCACGTCCTTGTTTCCATCTGTGAACATGAAGATACTGAACGGAATGGGATCATTGGTGTACTGGCTGCTTTTATCAATCATCTCTACAATTTGATCAACAGCGTCTTGCGTGTCTTTCACACTGGTGAAGATGCGCCACTCATCAAGTAGCATGATGTCAGGTGCTTCAATCACGATGTGCTTCTTGCGATTTTCAGCTTTGCTGGTCATATCCCCTCCGGGATATGAATAAGTATGTGAGCAGCTAGCTAAGAAACTGATCGCGATACCTGAAGAGTGCTGCCTCCTTTGCCTTAGCCTCCAGCACGACATCGACAGTCACGTCTGTCTCGAAAGGGTCGTAAATGTAATCAGCATGAGCTGCGTAAGTGTTGGCGGTTGGGTCCTCGTGAAGCTTTTTCGAGGAGCTCATGTGGCACACAGGCACGATGCCGTCAGGCCATGTAGAAGCTGCAAGTCGAAGTGCCTCACTCTTGGGAATGTCTGCAGGCCCATAATCGTAGTGGTGCGCGTCAAAAACGATCGGCACGCCTGTTCGAGAAGAAATGCCCGAGTGTAGCATGGACACGCTATACGCGTTGGGCTTGTCGTCGTTCTCAATCGTGAGTCGAGAGCGCGCTGTCTCAGGCAAGCGCTCGAAGTTACGGCAAAACCGCTCCATGGCGCTATCCGGATCGCCGTAAGTACCGCCGGCGTGGATGTTGATCTTTGACTCGCGGCTTCGAGGTAGACCCATCGCGTCCATGAGCTGACCATGCACGGTCAAGTCCTTGATCGTATTGAGCACAACGCGCTCGGTCGGGCTTGTCAAGCAGTTGAACTGGCCTGGGTGCATGGTCAGCCTGTGGTCGTGGGCACGAGCAAAGTCACCAGCGGCTCGAAGTGCAGCCTTGATCTCATGCCAGTCAGGCAGATCAGCTAGCTCATACTCGCTTGCCCAAGGGGCGATGTTACTTGTAAGGCGAAAGAGTTTCACACCGTGCTTCTCGTTCCACTCCAGAATGCGCAGAATGTCACGTGCGTTGGCGAGAGTGATTTCCGATGTGTAACCAAGACCCTTCGCATCAAATGTCTTACGAATCATCTTGCGGTTGTTGCGGATCCCCTCTGCCTTGAGTGTGTTATTGATGCAGACGTAGCCGACGTTTCTGATCATTTGATTCCTGTGTGTAGGTCTGTCCGTCATGATGTTTGCATTATACACAGACTTCGAACATACTTACACTATACTGTACGAGGTACACAAATGAATGATGAAAAAATGCTGAAGATCGCCGGCGTCCTTACAGAGGTCGCTGATCTCGAAGAGGCAAGCCCGGCATCCTATAAACCTGGCGGGAAGGCTCACCGAGGAATGACAAGAGCCGAGGCGATCCAGAAAACTAAGGACGATCTCAAGCAAGCAAAAGAGCTCGAGAAAGACGGAAAGAAGAGTGAGGCCGAGAAGCTTCGCCAGCGAGCCTACGACCGACGCAACAAGATGGAGAAGACTGCACGCGAGCGACAAGACGAGGCACTGCTTCGCGAGTTCGTGAGAGAGACGCTGACTGAGAAGAAGACCAAGGCAAGCTCGGCAAACGAGAAGGCACTGAAGAAGAAGGCTGAGGAGTCCGGTTACACCTACGGCTCGCTGAAGACCGAGTTCGAGAAGGGGTTGGGCGCCTACTACTCCAGCGGATCTCGACCGGGCATGACGCCTCATCAGTGGGCCTGGGCAAGAGTCGGAAAATGTATCTCCTCCAATCCTAGCTGGTGTAACATCAAGAAGAGCAAGGCGAAGAAGTAACGCAGTCCAACATGTCGTTGGAGAACACAATGGAGAACACAATGGAGACACTGAAGCAGCACCTATTCGACCTGTCCGCCTGCACCCGAGCCCTGCAGATCTGGTTCCAGGGTGCCCACCACCTGACCAAGGGCACGGGCTTCGCAGGGGACCACAACCTGCTCTACTCGGAGATCTACGAGGCTGCGGACGATGAGTTCGACGGCTACGTGGAGCGAAACCTGGGTCTCACCAACGACGAGACCGTCGCCTGCCCGAAGGTGCTCATGCCTCGCGTGTCTGAGTACGTGATGGACATGCCTTGCATCGCAGGACACAGCGCACTGGGCATCGCTGCCGGCGGACTGGCCATCGTGCAGCACCACATCGAGCACATCACCCAGTGCTACGAAACAGTAAAGGCGTCTGGTGAGATGACCCTTGGCCTTGACGACATGCTCATGGCCAACGCAAACGCCTACGAAAGGCTCGCTTATCTGTTGCAGCAGCGAGTGAAGTCTGAGATTGATCGTTGATCTAGCGGCGTTCGGATGAACAAAAGGTCTCCACTCGATAACAAGTGGAGACCTTTTGTCTTTTGGTCGCTTGTCAGAAAACTCAGTTTGATTATCGTAAACGTTCGTTGGCTAGTTCGGCTTGAAGCTTGAACATGCTTAACAACCGTTTCCTGTACCCAGGTGATCTGAACGAACCACCCAGTTGATCGGCTTTTGTGAAGAATTCTAGATATACCTGGACGCATGCAGCACGGGCATCTTCCATCAGGAGATCAAATTCTTCCCTCTCATTGGGTGAATAGGTTCCGTCATCATTTGCTTCGCCCAGCTGTCGCGATCTCTCCTCTTTGATGATTTGCCTAAGCTGTGCTTCTGTGATTTTCATGTTTCCCTCTTTCATGGCAGTGCCTGATCTCATAGGTCCGCGCAGCATGTCATAGATGACCTCGAGGATTCTATCATACACACGCTGGCGGGTGTGGTCTTTTATGTCGACATCACCAAAACGTCGTGCGTGATATTCAGGGCGTTCCCAAACCCATGCATTCTCTTTTTGAACGGGGCCGTACGGACCGAAGAAGACGTACCCAGTCGATTGGTCTTCTAGACCAACTGTGCCTGGTTGATCAACAACCAGCCATTTATTCTTTGAGCCGTCTTTGCCAACATATTCAATAGTAACGCCCTGGTAGCCAGAATCAAACATTGTGACGTCAGCCGCGATACCTCGATCCCTAAAGACCTCGTCAATTTCGTCGGCTAGCATCCGGAGCTCTGGGCGTTTAGACTCAATGCCTTGAGAGGAATATCCTGATTTTGTATGGACCGGCATCTCTGAGAGCAGCCGTGCTTTCTCTTCTCGGATGATTCGATTAAGTTGCCATTTAGTGATTTTCATTACTGCTTCTCTTTGCTGTGCGTTTACGCGTGTTTCTGTGCTCTTTGCTAAGAGTGTGCCTTCAAGCATCTTCATGTCCTTAAAGTAACTAAGCAGAGATTTGCGTACATCAGGCTCCACGATTGTGCCGGGCTCATCCAACATGAGTGCATCCTCGAGATCTTCTTCGTATGCCTCTTCAGGTTGTGAGCCCCGAACGGGTCGCTTCTTGCTCATCAGGGAACGTACGAGTCGTATTTCCAGGTTCGCTTGCCTTTCGGGCTGCAAGCACCCAGGTGGATGGTGTAACCACCTAGACCCAGCGAAAGGGCAAGGTCCGGGCGTTTCTGTTGCATCTCCACCACAATTCGCTCGGCCTCCCGTCGCTGATCGTGCGTCTTGAAGTCGCAGTCGAACGCGTGAGCCGTGATGTGGTCTGACGCCTTGGCACCGCCCACCTTTGCGTTGTAGTCAGCCGGGCGCCACCAGTTACGCACAACAATCGGTGCATCAACAGCATCACGGATGATTTCAAAGATGTCAATCAGAGGCACCAGATGGGCCCAGGAGCTTCTCGAGGGAAGGAGCCACTGGTAACCTAGGTCTTCGGCAACGGCGCGATTGTGAGGCGTCAGGAGTTCCTTGGCGCTCACCCGACGCGCACCGATGGCTTCGATGTACGCGGAGAAACCGTCGAACGTGGGCTCGAAGTCCTCAGGATTCACCTCGCACTTCACGCGCGGCTTGTTGACCAGCTCACTCATCGCCTGCAGCCCCTGCGTCTGAGGTGCGGTCGAGAAGTCCTGTGAACTTTCCGTAGCACCACTTGAGGCCCTCCCAGACGAAAGGGCTCGCCACACCGCCGCAAACCATTCCCCAAACAAACTCATTCATGTCTCCTTCTCCTTTTGTGTTGTGTGTTCAGTAATTATGACTTCTTAGTTGGGCGTCCCATTGCATTCCCAATAACTGTTAGCATAGTCAGAAACTCAGGTGTGCTCATTCCTCCTTTATCAACGATGTGGACACCTGTCATATCTGCATTGCCACCGGTTCTCAGCCACTGTCCGGACCAACGATGGTGCCCGTCGATGATCTCTCCATCACTTGAAGCAAAGGCACCTTCCATGTCTTTGCCAATATCTGCTAGCGCAAACAGCATTGACTTTGCAGCTTTAACATTCTTTTGAGTTGGAATCATCTCACTGTTCTTCATGGGCTGATTCTTTTCTACAGATAAATCATCACCCGCGTTGCCTTTACCCTTTGTCAAGAAAGCCTTCGCGATACCATCGACTTTACTAAGATCGATGGTGCCCTTATCACCGAGATTTGTAGCGCCAGGCATAACCTTAGCAGCTCCTACGAACGGAAACCTTTCGTCGCTCTCGATCTCGTTTATTGATTGCGAGGGTGTGATCCCAGCCAATCGATTCCAACGCTCAAAGAGAACATCTCCCTCTCTCCAAGAGCCCTCTTCTTTCTTTTCTTTAGATGCGTCCTCATCTTTGAGATTTTTATCAACATAGTCCTTGAAGTCTGAGGTATCTCCACCGTGATCAGGACCGATGTCTACATTGAACTCTCCTTCTTCGTCTAGCGCATCTTGCAAGGCATCCGCGTCACCCCCTTCCAAAGCTGGCATTTCTGATTTTTCAAACCCTTCAGCTGAATCGAGCTTGGAGACCATACCACTAACGCGACCGACAAAGGTTTTCTTATCTTTGAAGATCTCTTCTGCTTTGTCTTTTAGTGTCTCGCCAGTGATACCTGCCTTCTTTAATGCTCCGGCACCCCATCCGGTGGCAGAACCGATACGATCTAAAAGAGTCTGCGCTTCTTCTGCGTCGTCACCTGTCATGATTTCCCAAACGGCCGCCGCATCCATATCGTTGATGTCTGCATTTTTATCAGGAATTGTGTGCTCTCTAAGTGCTCGGAATGTTTCAGTCAGAATCATTCTTTTGAGATCACTTTCCGTTAGCCTACGCCTTACTTGAGTTGTTCTATTCTTATTCAGTAAAGCTCTTTTGATTGAATATCTGCTCATCATCATACCCCATGCTGTGTGTTGAAATACTAGTAATCCATTCCCATTAGTGTCTTGACGCCACGAGCACGTAGAGCTCTGACTAGCTCACGCGCCTCTGGGTCTCGCTTGGCACCACCATATGTGTAGCCAGCAGCATCCATGCGAATGGCCTCTCCCGGGAAGTCCTCGGCAACCATATCGGCAACGTCCTGGATCGTGGCCTTGTATCTCGCCTCCACAGCCCCGCGGGCCTGCGTGGCATCAGCAGTTCTGTCATCCACTTCGACCCGGATGACTCGGTAGCCCCTGTCGTAGTTGGGCCTGAACGCGAGAGCGATGATCTCCTCGGCGTCAGCGTTCTCGTACATCCGCGATCTGCCCATCGACGCGTACTGCGCCTCGACAGCCTCGACCCCGTCTCGATACCCGTCAAGGTAGGCGTCGGAAGCGTTGTCTCGGTAGCCCTTGCCCACCACTGCGTCATCGTAACCGTCGAGGTAGTCTGGATCGGGCGTGTAGTCACCGGGATCGATCGCGTTGAGAGGAGGCAGGGTCTCAAGTGGGCCTTCTGGATATACGGGATCCATTGCCTCACGGATGATCCGCCTCAGTTGCCGTCTTGTGATCTTGTGGCTGGTCGTCATGGTGTGTCTCCTGTGCCCGTTGGGCGGTTGGTATGTTCTGGCGTTCCGCCTCTCCGTGAGGCTTCGTCAGGGAGGCGGAACAGCCTCCGACGCCGTGGCGTATCAGTAGCCCATCACGCGGAGGGTCTCGCCGAAGGCGTTCTGGTAGCGGACCACCGGGGTGCCGTAGACGTTCATTCGTGAGGTCGCCGTGTACGTGGACTGAGGGACGCCCGAGATGCGGAAGGTTTGAGGAAGGTCAGTGGGGAGTCCGATGTCCGAAGCGGAAACCTCCCCTCGGGACGTGCGACGCGCGGACTTGAGATCGTCAAGGTTGATAGTGTGGGTGTTCATGTTGTCCT
>Ga0099850_1000763_pt1 | contig 14860 bp, 19 predicted proteins | sample CB_VirMetaG_5_FD_79182 | JGI IMG/M metagenome (GOLD analysis project Ga0099850, IMG submission 79182) | Freshwater to marine saline gradient viral communities from Chesapeake Bay - CB_1508_1D Viral MetaG | ecosystem: Environmental > Aquatic > Marine > Coastal | place: USA: Chesapeake Bay... | reverse complement strand
CATTGTATTCGTAGACATATTCTCTCTCTCCTGTAGTATTAGAGCTATTGTTTTCTCGATAACCGTAATAATTATAGGTATACCAATTGTAGTAATTATTGTTATGGAACCCATATGAATACGGATATACCCAATAATAATATGGCTGATAATACCATACATTATATCCCCAATTCCAACCGTACCATGGAGTCCAACTTACACCCCAGCTCCAGGTAGGATAGTATGGCCACGGGTTATAATAATTAGAATAATACCCGAACCCATAGTATGGAGTGTAGAATCTATTTATGTATGGTGAATATGTAACAATTTCTACATTATAATATTCATAGGTATTATAATAATTCGACTCATAGTATTGTGCAGAAGTGATTGTAATACCAATAATAATACTAAGTAATAGTGTAAGTAACTTTTTCATATTTTCCTTAATTCTGCAATTGCATCTTTTATGTATATCTCGTGTTCGTAATATTCAACTTCACTTATAGCTACATCGATTAAGTCAGTAATATGTTTAGGTACGCCATCGGATTTCATAGTCTTAGACATTCTTTGTAATGCCGTTTTCATCTTATCTTTTTGAAATGATACCTTCAACAACTTACTTAGAACAATACTATACCATCGATACATATATTTAATATAAATATCTTAAGTTATAAAAACGTGTGTTTTTTTGAGTTTAGTCATTCTAGAAATAATTGGTTTGAAGAAAGATATGTCTTCGTTAGACTTTACAAATATCACCAATTTATCTACACCCTTACATAATTCAAAATATCTATGTAAATAATGACTACCATGTTTCGGTTTACTGTAATACGTTTTAGGCAACGCTGAATATAAATTAAATGGTGTGAATGCAGGGTTGTATTCTTTATAGTTAATTTCGAATTGTAGACAATACTTCTTTATTACGTATTCCGCCCCAATTCGATTTCCGCCGGAAGCTACTTCTAAGTCATCTCCGATAGAATCCTTAAGAATATACAAAAACTCTTTTATTTTGGTTTTGTTGTTATAATTATTTGAACCAATTATACCGAATTTCATTTAAGTCTCCGTTTTATATTTTTAATTTTTATAAATGGCATTCAGATATACTTTATGATACTTTATTTGGGGGTGATACCAATCTATTTTTCTTGGGGCATAAATCATCCCTATCTATAAACGGACAATACTTACAATTACAAGAGCCTTTTCCTTTTATTGCTAAATATTCCCTGTTAGTGTTATACGAACCATCAGGATTGAAACATTCTTCAATGAATCTTTCAAATGACTTCCTGACTTTCTTTAATGACACGGAACCATTGGCTGGAGCAAAATGCTGTACTCGTTTTTGCGGAAACAATGACTCCGTATATATTTGTCGTTTAACTATAAAATATTCTATATCAATTTTTTTGGGATCGATGTCCCATTTCTCTGCGAAGTATTCTTTATATAGTACTAACTGTGAAGTGGATACTTTGTCTTTTTTCTTTGAATCTTTCCAGCCATTTCTACTAGTCTTGATATCGATAATTTTATATCTACCTAACTTAGTAAAATGTATAACCAAATCTAAATATCCCCACAATTGTATCCCAGGTATATTCGGATGTGCCTGTGTGCGTAAAGGTACCTCACAACCAACAAGCTCGCAGTCTTTTGAAGGAAAATACTTTGTACGATTACTACGTACATGTCTCAATATTTCTATACCTGATACTAAATACTCACCGAGTTGTTTTGGAGTAGAAAAGTCCGATCCTATCTTTTCCCTCTCCTTGACATATTCCTTTTTCATTTCATTCTCAAGCATCAAAGCTAAATTCAATTCTTCAGATTCCTTGATACTTTTGTTGAACACTACATCTAACCATGTCTGTATTGTGGTATGTACCGCAGTACCGAATATAGCATCTATTCCGGTAGAAGGTATTCTCTCCTTCCGTATGTAAGATAATTCCCAGTGCTTTGGACACTGCGAATATATTGAGTATTGTGAAAATGATACTACGTGCTTCGGTTTCGTTGTATTTGTATCTAATGTGAATATGTTAGCCATCTGCCAATATCTTTTTTTTATACTTCACCAGGGTTGACGATGTCTCGGGGAATAATATTCCTTTGAGTCGTCTTGTTCAAATCTTTTCTTTGCTTCTTCGAAGGAATCACATATTATTTTTTTCATTATTTTTATTTAGTGCTGATTCGAGAATATCGATTAATGATTTTACCTGATCGATATCTTCAGGTATTTTCCAGCTTATATATTCGTAGTCAAAAAGATTTACGACAACTCCTTCTTGTTCCCAAAAATCGTTGGAATTAGTTATCAATCCTATCGATTCTATGTCGTAAGTGTAGTATTCGAAGTCAAATTCGCACCCACTCTCTTCTGCCGGCACTACTATCTTTTCAAAACCTAATGATTCTAATTGTTTTAATGCTTCTTCCATGATGATTGTTTTAATTGAAAAAAGGCACGGAGCTTCGGGTCTTTCAGGGTTCCTGATTAGGTGCAATGAGTGACACCTTGCTACTACGAACCCTTTTTCGCAAATTAATACACTCTACTTCCTAATTACAGCTTCACTAGCTCCGTGCTAACATCCTGTGGTAAAGATACTACTTTATTTTGAAATATCCAAATCTTTTGATATACTTAAAGATATAAAAACTATTCCGAATTACCAAAAAAACTGTCAGTTTTTTTATTCTATGATTTTCAGTTCTTTACATATATCTTTTATTTTATCTACTAAATCATCTAAATTGCCATCATTCAACACCAAGAAATCATAGTTTTCTGAGATAGAATCTAAAGCCGTTTCGGAAATATGTAAATTAGCCTTACGTATTCTAGTAAAATCAATTCCCATAGAATATTTAGTGCCCTGTGAGTCGATGAATAAATGCGAATTCGTATTCGAGTCCTTATCCGGGCCTATATAGGTACAGTTATTAGTCCAATTGGAAAAAAATCGAATATCTACCGCATCACCTGCGGTTAATTCGAATGGACGAATAATCTTAATCATAATACCATTACGTTCTTTAACCGCACGTTTTTCATTAGGAAACCTAACATCCGTAATAATCCAATTAGGTAAATACTCTGCCCAATTAGGATTATTAAAAGGTAATTTATATTCACTAAACAATGCATTCACCCACGCGTTCTCATGTACATTATTTCGAATTGCTTCCGTTCCGACTATCTGTAATAATTTCCTGTAAGTCATATCGCCCCACTCCGGAGGCATTTTTGAATTCTTGAATTCTTGACTTTCAAAATCCTCAGGACTGCATCCCGCTAATACTGCGCATACTTCTTTTAGCTTTCTACCGTACTTACGATTTTCCCAAGTAATCTGGGGTCGACCCCATTCAGAATCGAGTTTTTCTTTAAAACTATTGTATGATTTATTTGGATAATAATGACTCGTAAGATATTGTATTATAGATGCAACTTCGTCTTTTCCGCTGCCAATATATCCGTTTAAACCTATAATCATAATTTCATCATTTTTGCTCGATCCGTTTCTTTAATTCCGTATTTGGTTATCAACGAATCTAAATCAGCTAAACGTTCTTCACTACTATAGTAAACATCCAGAAATTCAATCGCTTCCTTCTCACCAATGTCATAATGCGACTTAATGAAATCAATCAAATTGCTCTGATATGTATCATGCTTACTTCCTTTTATATACTTGATAAAGATATTCTGTTTAGGTAATAAGTTCAAATACAACTTATACACCATTTTTTTATCTAACTGCCCAATTGTATAGGGTTGTAATTGGTTAACGACTTCAATCAAATCGTTGTTCATTGATAACCATCGATTAATCATAAAGGGATTGAAATTTTTCTTATCAATATCAGACAAATCTTCCCATGGTTTCTTTTGAAAAGATAGATACTTGATAAAATCTATTATACTACTTCCCTTAACTGATGATGCTTGGCCCTTGTTTGTCTTGCTTGTTTTCTTTGGCATCTAATATTTCTTTAATTTTACCGGGCAAAATACTGTCTAATACAGTATCACAATGAGTACACATTAATACTTGAATAGTGACAGTCTGGTCTTCAAGTGCCCCCGTCTGTAATTTACTAATTCGTTTTACAATAGCTGCAGGAGTGAATAATATTCCTCCGCATCCATCGCATTCTACTGTAGGTGCTTGAGATATATCTATCCCTACACTGCCCATTGGCATCATGTTTTCGTTCATTTGATAATATTTAGAATGTTAATAAATAGAGCCATTGCGTGTATTTCCTTATCAATCGCCAATGGTTCTTGTGCTTGTGATTCAGCTAACGTTATGATTATCGGTGCAATATTCCCGGCTGCATAATCATCTATCGTATCATACAATAAAGAATATAAATCGGTAAATGAACTATTACCTGAACCATTTAATAATTTTCTGATTTCCGTAAAACACGTTTTCTTGTCCGCAGTCTTAAGTAATTCCAATATTTGCATCGCGTAATTGCTTTCAACTACGGATTCTTTATCAATAGTCAATTTACCATTGATGGAATATTGCTGAAGTCGATTCAACACTTTACGCACATCCGGATAACATGAATTGATAATCATTGCAATGTCTTGTACATCATAAACCACGTTTTCCGTTTCCAATATTTTTGCCATATTGATGGCAATATCTTTCTTACTGGGAGGTATTAAGTGGTATGATTGACAACGACTCTGTAATGGGTCAATAATCCTTTCTGGATAATTACAAGTCAATATGAATCTGGTATGCAATGAAAACGTTTCCATCAAGTTACGCAATGCCGGTTGTGTACTGGTAGGATTCATGAAATCCGCTTCATCTAGAATCACTACCTTCAAAGGAGTAAACCCGGCAGATGCAGCGAATTCCTTAATCTTATTACGAACTAAATCGATATTCCTTTCATCCGAAGCATTGATGTATAAACTATCACATTCAATCGAATTCACGATAATTTTACTCAGGGTAGTCTTTCCTCCGCCGGCCTTACCGTGAAATAACAAGTTAGGTATGTCATTTGCATCAATACATGATTGCATTTTATCGATAACGCTTTTGTTCCCGATAAATGTATCAAGTGTTAATGGGCGATATTTTTCTACCCAAAGGGTATGTTCTCTTTGTGGTATCATATATGTGTAACTTCAACTAAATAATAATCACAAGTAAAATCCGGTCCGGTACAATATACGTGAACTAGTCCCGCATTCGAAATTTCAATATACCCCTCCTTCATATTGGGATTGGCTTTGAAAATCTCAACCAAATAATTAGAATTGAACGACTTATAATTAATATCGCCAGTAACATCAGACTCAACTTTAAATGAAATATTACTTCTATTATTCTTAGAATAACCGATAATAATCTCAATAGTATCATCACTCGAATTGAATGTTACATGACTGACATCTGGAAGTGCGTTTTTGGCTTTAACAATTCGATTAATCAAATTACTGTCAATCGGAATACGAGCAGTAAAGTCCGGCATATGCTTTGATTTAGGAGCAGCGGGTATAACATCCACAGATGCTAATACAAATTGTGCATTGGTATTCCCGTCTTTCAATTCAAAATTTACTGGCTTATTACCGTCTATACGATTGACATTCAAATCTAATCGGTCTTCAAATACATCAAGTATTTTTACCAAATTCGATGTAGTATATATGCCCACTTCCATATCCTCAACGGGTACGTTCGAATGGCTAATATTACCGACTAATGTCTTGTCTTCTGAAATTACCGATGTGGTCATGGTTTCATCTTTAACATCCCACTTTACGGATTCGATAGTACCACCCAAATGATACTTACGAATAAAATCTAATAATACTGGTTTTACTTTGTTCATAATTTACTCTGTTTCAAAAAATTTATTAAATGTGTCGGCTTTAGCGCTCGGATTTGAGCCGCGTGCATAGCCAAGTTCTTGTTGTCCGTATTTAGCATTATATTTACTGAATAACGGTTTATATTTATGATATACTTCAAACGGATTACGTGCTTCAAACAATTCACGAATACATACACATAACTTATAAATCATAGGATCTACAATATCTTTTAGTATTTCATCATGCGAGTGCATAAATCCTTTAATTGATTTAATACAATCCAAAAATACATTCAAGTTATGATGTACAATTATTTGATATGCAGAAGTCCTAAAATGAGTTATATCTTCATATGTTCTACCTTCACAAGCAGGACATTCCGGTAACCTACAAGGAAGTGGGGCATCATTAATATAAGGAATTTTATCCGGACGTGCAAAGTGTGCGGTTAAGAAAGTACCAGTTCTCCAATCTGTATCATAGTAATAACCACCATATACACTCATCAATCCTGGAGACGATGAATCCGTAGACACTTGAACAGTACCGCCAGTATATTCATTCATCACTTTTTGTAAGAATTCATATATCACGAAATCATATACCTTAGATGCTCCTAGAATATGTAAAAATTTACATGAATCTTTGAGGAATTCTTTGTTGTGTATCATTAATGCAAGTGCCCATATCAAGTGGTCAATTCTTCTACAATTACCAAATGCCCAGCCACTAAACTGAAAGTCTTTAACTTTATTGTACCAATACTCGTAACTACCCTCATCATTTCCTTGTAATACATTCAAGAATGCAGTCTTGCCTGATTGATTCGTTTCAAAATATTTGAAATTTTCTAACGATATATCAAGACAGTAATCGAATTTTCCTTCTAATTTTACCCTCGGAGGTAAATCCAAATTCATAGCAATATCCGAATTGGCTTCAAGCCATTTAAAGATAATTTCTTTAAACGAAGGTTCCCATTCAATTGCTCCTGTTGCTAACTGAAATCCCCCAGAATCTCCTATTACCTGTGCGCCTTCTAGTCCGAATCTGTCAATGATATCCATCTTTTTATAATGATGACCCGCAGTAACTAGAAAATACTTATGTCTCCATCGTTCAGGAAATTCGTCAGTATAAAATCTAGGACTCATTCCAGGTCGTAATTCATCATTTTTCATTAGCCAATTCTTACTGGCACCGGCTGATAGAGATGGGTAATATATAAAGTCTTGGTGACCTTTTTTCGTTGTTGGTTGTATCATATATATTTTCCTTGTACGATATAATTAGAATTGATAATACAATCCGCTATCGCTGTTCCATTAAAAAATTCTTTAGTTTTAATCTTACAATAATCTGACAAGTCTCTAACATTATCATAGTTATCCATACGTTCACGTATAGCATTAATCAAAGCTGGCTTGTATTCTTTATAATTGTCATATGTTATAGTCCATTCACTCGGATATAAAAAGTAATCAGTGTACATTTCAGAATAACTCAGTCTGTCTGGCATAAATGGATATGCACCCGATAACATACCTTCCCAACATGATATACCTAACGTTTCTTGTAAATTTGCAGAAAATACCATTTTAGATTTTTTCAATAAATCATGATATTCCTGCTTGGACATATTTTCTTCTTGGCACATTATAAATGTATATTCCGGCAATGCAGATTTTAAATCTCTAAAGATATCGGGCTGTTTTTCTTTTGATATCCTATGAGGGAAAAGAATTATATTTTCTTTTTCAACCATATGGCTATCACTAAAGATTTGTTCCAGATAATTGAACGGCAAGCCTGCAATTTTACGCTGTAATGGATTATATATTGTTCTGTGTATTACACGATTATAAAACATCTCCCAATGGTACTTCGTTGCAAAAAAGTTACAATCACTTGCATGAAATAATGCGCTTTCTAAAGGCAACGACCATGTTTTATCCAACTTATCACCTAAAAAGTCCCATGGGTCATAACTACCAGCATGCCATATTGAATAAATTTCAATAGGAATACCCAACAACGAACTCATATATTTCAATTGCATTATAGTAGGATTCCATGCGTCGGTATATAAGAACTTGTCACCTGCTTTAATTTCATTTCTATAAAATTTGGAAGCGATTTTATTCATCTGCTCATTTTTCCAAATATTAGTATTTGAAAAATTCAAAAAAGCGCCAGGAGTCGTATCGGCATCTAATTCAGGCCCAGATACAGTTTCAATTTCATATTCTTTACCTAAAACTTTCATTCTAGTTTTCAGTAACTCTGGTATGTAATCAAACCATTGCCCCGTATATCTAGTATTGATTGGCTCTAAGGCCATTATATAAATTGTATTCATACTAATTTACTTTATTTTCTATAATCAATATATCCTCGAACATACGTTTCATTTCGATTCATACCTTCTTCAAAACCTCGGCGTACATCATGTATATCAGACCTATTATATGAATGTGTCCACAATGTGGATGGATCAATTACCCCGGATTCGATGTATCTAGCAGTATCTCGCATTATATTAGGAAAATCGATATTTCGTGGACTAGGCATTATAAATGTATGGCAATCCCAACAATTGTTAAAGAAATTCGTAGTTACAGGACTATACGGTGTTGCTGCATAACATATCAACGCCTCTAAATCGGCCAATTCATTTGATATGATATCATAATTTGATGCTTTAGATGTTAAATCAATCACGGCTTTATACCGTTTTCCCGATTTTCTAATGTTATCTAAAGAAACCAATTCAGTAATACCGGACCAATGTTCCCTGTTATGTGACCCGGCTACTGTCAATTTATGCGCAGTTCCCATTGATTTCAAATACTGACCAATGATAATAGACATAAATCCAGTACCCAATAACAATATATCTTCATCAAATATATCCATATACTGCATCATCCTTTCTGTTTTTCGAATGATATTTATAGCACATGCAGTTGGTTGTAATATATACTTAGGATCAATTTCCGGAACTACAGCAAACTCTTCTTGTGTTGCTCGATATGTATATGCATATGCAGGATCACTCCACGTAGAGACGATATCTCCTACAGCTACTCCCTTAATATTTTCTCCTACGTGAACTACTCTACCTAATCCTTCATGACCAAAGTGTCCTAATCCGGTTGGATTATCTTCTGAAGTCAATGGCATATTTTCCCATCTTGCATAGGAACCTATATCGCTTCTACAAATACCGCATAATATGGTATCAACTAAAATAACATCATTGTCGGCTACCGGATACGGTATTTCTGCTTCATCAATCGTTTTCGCTTTAAAGCTATGTAATGTTTTTTGCATCATAAAATATATTTTTAATTGTTTCTAATTGTTCGTGTATCCACACGTCGCACATATATTGATAGCTAGCATCAAAATCTCCTATAAGAAATCGATACAACATAGTATCATATACATTAACGGGACATAATCCTAACTGGTATACAATACCAGGTTTATTATCATAAAATTCAAAACGTAACTCGAATACATCCGTGTCTACTGGTGCTTTCCAGGCAGTTTCCATTATTATATTATCAATTCTAACTTGACAATAATCATCTACATTATAGATACCACCATCAATTATATGACCGTAATCGGTACCGTCAATCGTATCCATATTATAATTTTGTTTAACAAGTATTGTATCTATACTTTTGTTAGTGGGATATTTTACTAACATACAATATATACTTAATAAATGTACCATTAAATCGGAACTAACACCACTAAAAGCCAATTCTTTATTAGTAAACCACCCGCCTGGATACGGTACTCTATTTCTATTTATCCAAATCAATTTCAAATCACGTATTGAAGTTTTGAATTCTGATAAATTTTTCTGTATACCTTCATATATATTGCGGTACATATTATTCTTAATCATAAAACAGTTCCCGCGTATTCTATACAATTGTTTCCATTCTTCTGTACTTGATACTCCCGGCTTTTCAACTAAAACTATAGTCGATACAGGTATCAATTTTAATGCTGCGTCCTTATGTAAATAATTTGGAAGGCAAATGATTGACATATCAAATGTTTTATGATAGTCTATAGCAGCAGATATAGTAGCGAAATCTGAATTTTTATCCGGATCCTTATCAACGGTAACCGTTTCTATTTCTAAATTGCGGTAATTGTTTTTGGAATATAACATATTTTTACATACGTCCTCGTACAATTTACCTATACCTAACCCTACTATCAATACCTTACGTTTCATAACTTAATATATAATTTATTTTTCTAAAATTCAAAGAAAGTTGATGCTAATTTGGAAGATTCTTCAGGCAACTGCCCCCAACCCAATGCATCATAAAATGATTGTAACTTATTTTCTAAATTGGACCTAAACGTTTCTTTATAGTTGATATGTTTATTAATGAAATCCATAATCACAGGTGGATCATCATTACCTGTGAATGCAATTGCTGTTAATTGAAATTCGTTCGGTACTAAATGAATCCACTTAATCTTATCTCCCGATTTTATTCTAGGATATGTATCACTTACATTATAATACCCCAATAAATAGTTGTAAGCCAATGCAGCTTTAATGTGTGCAGGTGTGCCGGTCTTAAAAGCTAGTCCTTGACATTGGAACTTATCCATATTTTTGGCTCCGGTCGGTTTCGCTATACCAATAACTGGGTGATTAGGTATATCTTCCTTGAAAACCAGCAACTTCTTATCGATAGTGTCTTTATCAACAAATTTTAATATATCATGTAACATCGAATTCATATACGACCTGAACAATGCAGGAAAATTACTACGAACAACATCTAATCCTTTTACTATAATTTTATCAGTGGGGACGTGTTTTTCTAAATCGTATATTTTATGGTATGCATATCGTTTTTTTGCAATCCAGAATCCTGAACTGATAACAGATTCTTCTTTAAACACTAACTTATTATATTTAGAAAATAAATGCTTCTCAGCAAACAACTCTAGATTTTTGTTAATGAAATTCGATATATCCGCAGACTTATTCTTAATTTCTTCTAACGGATTATCCTTATCAATTATTTTATCCAATTCAAAATAACAACTATCTGTATCCGAATACTTACAATAATCCTCTTCTTTATTCACATCGAAATTACTCTTTATATAATGGTTACCCATGATATCAGCAAATCGAAGTGAATCTTGACCAGTAATAGTAACCGCCTCTACATTATCCAAATTATAGAATCTAAACGAACTCAACCCTAAAACACCATACATTGAATTCAACAATATTTTAGTTACATACTGTAATGAATCATAATATGCTTCTCGAACTTTATCACCCGATTGTGCATACTGTACCATTAACTTCTTATAATCTAATCTTTCTTGAAACCATTTTTCTAGAATAGCAGGAATGAATCCTTTTTCCTTAGTTTTATACACTGCACCATTACCAGCCACACAATATTCATTATCACGTAACCATTCTTTAAATTCTTCCAACTTAAATAAACGAACCTTACCATTAGTGAACGTAAACGTTAGATTATCTAAGTCTCGGTGAGTACCTTTATACTTAGCCATCATACTAACATTTACCCACTCTTCCAACTTTCCTACAATCGTTTCTCCCGAAATATTGCAAGTCATAATAACAGAAGGATACAGTGATGTTGCATCCAATGCGGTCATCCAACGATATCTACCCGGAATAGGTGGCTTTACATACGCGCCTTCGGCATGAGTATCTTCCGATGTAGTATCCCAAATTCTTTTAGGGCCCGTAGGCCCAATGATTCCAATACGACGCATATATGTTAATAGTGCCCCGTCAAGATATCTTGAAGAATGCCATATGGCACTATAAGGTACATGTCCTTTGTGACAAAGTTTCATTGCAATATCAATATAATCTAATTTATCATCAATTGCACGAACAATACGAACATCTTGCAAGTTATACTCGATAAATTTATTGATATCATTTTTATATAAGTCATCTAGAGTACCTTCATACTCTACTTTACCCATTTTGGCTACTTTCTTACCTATAGCATCTAAGGTGTATGATGGTTCTTCATTCGGAGTAAATTTCTTATACAATGCTAGATAATCTAAACAGGTTATTCCGGCAATTACGTATATACCAGAACTACGTTGTTTTTCGACAATATTTATAGGACTCAAAGACTTCATAACATCTTCACCCAATACTCGACTCATTCTACCTACTAGATATGGTATATCAAAGAAATCGATATTCCATCCCGTAATAATAGTTGGCATGAATTTCTTGTATACAGCCAAAAATCCCAATAATAAATCTTCTTCAGTAGGGCAAGATATAATACACAACTTTTCAGTAATACTGGTTTGTATATCCTTTTCCGGATCTAAAATAAAGCAGTATTCAATACCATGGACTTTGTATTCCATGGCAATAGCTGTAATCGTGTTTGTTGGATTTTCAATATCCGGCCAGTTTGTAGTAGAATCGACTTCAATATCAAAATTCAGAACTACATGATTTTTAGATACATTATCTGATTCAAAATATCTATCAATCAGAACTCGGTTATCGGCAGGTACATCGGCTTCATACAATAATCCTTCTTTTTCAACATCTTCATTCCAACGGGTAATACGTTTTACCTTTTTACCGTCTAACGCAATATAATTGCCTTTCGGATCTGCTATGTATGCGTATTTAGTATATTTGAATTTACTGTACCCAGCTTCGTCGTCCCACAAGTGTATATTACCGGTGGTCCTATCATGGTATATATTTTGATACATTATTTAGTCGTAAACCTTTTTACAAAGTCATAAAATTCCTGTCTAACAGTAGGATCTGTTTCAAATGCGCCGGACAGTCGCGATGTAATCATGGTACTATCATGTTTTACGCCACGTAAACATGCGCATTGATGTGAAGCCTCAATCATAACTGCAACTCCTCTATTTTGTTCAATAGTACCATCTAAAAAAGAATGTATTTGTTGAGTAAGATTTTCTTGAACTTGTGGTCTACGAGAATACCATTCAACTGTTCTATTTAATTTACTCAATCCAATTATCTTACCATTAGGATCCGGGAGATATGCTACATATGCATGTCCAGTAAACGGTAAATGGTGATGACTACATATCGACTTAACATCTATTTTACCTTGAAATACTATCCCTGAATATGAATTAATATTATCGAAAGTTGTAATATCGGGTGGGCCCTGATAACAGCCGGATATCAAATCATTAACATATGACTTAGCTACTCTTCTAGGAGTATCTGACATATTCGGATCATTTTTCCAATCAAACTGTAAAGCATCTAGAAATAATTCGTATGCCTTGGCGGCATTATCGATTAATCGAGACTTTTCATCTTCTGAAAGTTCGATATTGTCATTCGAGTTTCGTAATCGTAACATATATTTAATATAGCTAATTTATTTGATTTAAACAATTGTTTCTCCGGGACTGATGCGATAAATGTCATTTAGATGTCGATTAACTCCATTTAAATCCATTCCATATCCATATACCCAATCTAGATTATCTAGCAACAGGTGATTGTATTTACTCACAGATTGTCCCCTATCTCGTTCTATTAAAGTAACTACCCGAATATCTGCAGGTTCCTTTTCTTCCAAATAACTTCGAATGAATTGAATAGTATTTCCGGTGTCGTATATATCATCTACGATATACACTATCCGACCTTTCACATCAGTCTCAATTGGTTTAGTCATATTAATTGCCTTTTGTGAAGATCCTGAATATGATTTGACACGAATGAAATCCACTTCATGTTTTACGGATATATTAGACGTCAAGTCCGTGAAAAAACGGTATGCACCATTCAATACACATATAAATACGGGATCGGGTAAGTTTTCATCGGAAGTGGCTTGTTGCCATAGCAATTCTCGGTTGATTTTACTGGCAATTCCTTTAACGACTTTTTGTATTTCATCTTTACTAAAATATACATTTCTCATAAATTATTTTTTACATATGAATAACAATTAATTAGATTTCGAGATTCTAGGTTCAAACAATCGATTTCGTAAGGATTATCAGAGATAGTCCACGATTTACTATAATACGGTGTGATATCGCCGTCCGGAAATTGCATATAATGTCCATATTCATGAATAACTGTCGAACATACCAATCTAGGAGTGTTCGCTGTTACCGTATATATATTAATAATATTATCTAAATAAGTTCCATACGTACGCGTATATCTCTTATCAGTACTCAAATTCAAATGTACTGGATTATATTCAAACATACCGAACATCTGAGTGCACCAAAATAAACTCAATTCAGCGACTTTTCGTAATAATTGTATTTTCATTCATACCCCAAACAACTTATAACGTATAAAATATACATAATCTAATATATAGATATTCTGTGATAAAAACAAATCCATCACATCTATATGTACAGGGGCATCTCCACACATACCTAACATGTGCTGTATAAAATGAATCAATTCGTGCATAGTTATGTATTTTTAGTGTCGTTTTCGTTAAACGGGTTGGGTCCTTTCACTATATACCATATAGCGCCGATTACCACAAAAGCGAATAGTATAATATCCATAATGTTTTTAATTTTATAACATTAATTTTAATTACTTAGATGGATCGAATCAATTTCTTTTAATTCATTTTCCGAATTAGTATAAATTTTATCTTCAGGATTATCTAATACTTTTTCTAATATTGTTGGGTGTGATTACACTACTGCGTATCTTACTAAACACCCTCCATGTCACAATACGGACGGACCACATCACCAATCTCATCCATCATCATCTGGGTCATCGGGGCTAGTGTGATCGTATCCAAATTAGGCGCTTTACCTTCTATCACTCGCTCTTCGATTAGGTATGGTTCAGCATTGCGAAGGATACGTGAGATACGTATGAAGTCCTCTTGCATCTGAAGGTTCTCTTCTCTGAGTGGACGGCAATCATCT
>Ga0099850_1000760_pt1 | contig 14865 bp, 17 predicted proteins | sample CB_VirMetaG_5_FD_79182 | JGI IMG/M metagenome (GOLD analysis project Ga0099850, IMG submission 79182) | Freshwater to marine saline gradient viral communities from Chesapeake Bay - CB_1508_1D Viral MetaG | ecosystem: Environmental > Aquatic > Marine > Coastal | place: USA: Chesapeake Bay... | reverse complement strand
TCCGCCATCTCTGTCAAGGGACTCAGTGTCACCAACCTGTCTATGTGGTGCTCGCCCTTGTACTTCTTGTACACCTCGTTCAGTATGTGCTTGCCACCGCCCTTCTTACGTGCCCACACCGTGTAGGCCACCGCTATCCTGCCCACCACGCCGGCCCTTAGTACTGCTTGGTTGGCGGCGTCCTGGCTCATGAGGTCCATCTCCTCCACGGAGCGTGGTACCTCATTGGTGAACGCTAGGCATATGATTGCGGCAGTGTCTCCCGCTTCGTCTCTTAAACCTAGTATTCTCCTGCCATCGCTCTTGCGGAACTCCACGCTCAGTTCTGGTCTCACTGGATCCTCTGTGATATCTATATTGTCAAGGTACACTAATTCAAATCGTGGATTGCGTGTGAACAGATCTTTGAACTTCTGTTTGATCTTATCCATGTCCTATTTGTATATGAAAGGATCCTTCTTCTTCAATTCCTTCAGTCTTTTCCTGTACTTGATTTCTTGTTTGATGTTGTGTATCATCTTTTTGATCCAAGCGAACATTATTTTCCTCCTATATCAGTTTGTTGAAAGTTGGTAACATTAATTGTACTGCATCTCGGTGTGCCTCGTCAAGTGGATGTGTGGTCCCACGTGGATAATTTTCTAACAGCGCCCATTGGTTGAATCCCATCATCCTTTCCCCAAAAGAAAACCATTTGCTTAAATCTATCTCGCGGTGCAGGCCCCCCATCAGCCCGTCCTGATCCCGGTGATGTGTGAAATTTTTGTAGAACAACGTGTTGTCTGCCAGTGTGAACATGTACTTTATGCCCTTCTTCTCTAGTATGTTCTGCAACCAGATTATGCTCTTCCAACTGAGGTAGGTTTCATGGTAACGGTTGGCCGCGTGTTTGTAAATGGACTCGGCAAAATTCCTGACTCCCGTCTCCTCGAACATTTCAGAACGTTGCATCCATAGGTTGCGTTGTGTCGGTGATCCTGCCAGCTCCCTAAATGCTTGTTCATTGCCTGCGTCGGTGTCCCATGGCGAGATCGAAGCCCAGCGTGTCTTTTCCAGAGCCTTGTGCCTTGGCATGGCCCAGTCGTATCGAGACAGGAAACTCCACATCACGACCACACATCTTATCTGAATAGGTTCATGCTTGATGATTTCCTCAAAAACCCTACGTGCTATTCCCGAATTTCCACTGCCCGGTGTTGCTGTGCAGACATATTGGTCAGTTGGACTGTTCAATCTATTGGCGAGGCTGTCCTTCAGCCCGTGTGCCCAGGTCATCCTGGATGGCGACTTGCCCTCATGGTCATCACTGAGTTCATGTCCAAACGTGAAACTGCAACCGCCTGCTATAAATTTTTTACTCATATATCCTTAATACTTTATTTAAAAGTGGAAACACTTCCCCAAAATTTTCTTTCCGGTACCGATCCGTCTGTAGGATGCGTTGTTTCCGCTGTTCTCTGATCTCGGGCGTGTCTCTGTCCTCGGCGTTCATGAAACGTATACTGGGCTGGTAGTCAGTTAGCATTTGATACCTGTCTGTCACTATGTCTTTGATCTGCTGGGGCAGTGTCTGTATGTTGAACACGTCGGGGTCGAAGCAGGTGTTGACGTAGAAGAACTTGGGCTGGAACTGTGCGACCCACAGTGCTATCTTGGCCCAATTGAACACGTTGAATATAGACACTGTGGAACAGATCTGGAAGTCCATGTTCGTGGTCTTCATCTCCTTGAACTTAACTAAGTTGGCGCTGACCTCACGCCAGTTGGCGGGATGGCGTTGGTACTCAAAAGGCTCGCCCACGTCGTCTATGCTGAACGCTATCTCCACGTGCTTGAAATAACTCCACAGGTCGAATATGTCCTTGGGCGGCAACTGAGTGCCGTTGGTGTTGTAGTGTATGTCTATGTTCCGGGCGTAGCCCTTCTCCACGCAGTGCATCAGTATCTTAAAGTGGTCCTTGATCATGAAAGGTTCACCGCCAGTGAACTCGAAGTATTCCACGTGCTTTAGGTCCTCCTTGAGATCATCAAAGAACCGTGGGTTACGTTTGGGCCATCCTCCTTCACGTAGGTTCTTAAGAGCCACAGGATTCTCACCATAGTCCAATTCTTCCTGAGCCCATTTAGAACTGCTCCACGATCCACATATCCTGCACTTGAGATTACAAACGTTGCCCAACTTAAAGTCTATAAACTTCAGCGTTGGCTCGCTATCGGGTGTCCAATCTTTTAGGCTATGCTTCATCTTGTACAAAGAATTTTGTCTCTTGGAAGTTTTGCCTGCGTCTTCCTCCTGCCAGCAACTCTGACAACCCATGGGGCGTTCTCCATTCCTAAAGTTGTCCCTGAGCTTTCGCATGTATTCATGTTTCTGTATTGAACTTAAACTCTGCTCATATACTTTCACATCAGGGACACTTCCTTTGTACAGACAGCAAGGTGATGCGCCTCCATTGACATCAACTTCCAAGTGAGTCCATGGCAATGGACACAGGTTTGATTTTATATACTTGTCCACCATTCTAACGCTTTCTTATTTTTCGCCAAGATTTTCTTTATATCTGTTCCCCGTATTCGATCTAATCTTTCTATTTCCTCTTTACCATTTTTCTGACCTTGCTTATATGACTCTTCGTCGTACACCAACTCATTGTTCCTTTTTTGTTTCTGCATTTCGTCCAACTGCCCGAAGAAATTGTTCAAGTTTCTATTTTTGTATTTGATCGTTTTTTCCCTTGCTTCATCTATTATTTCGCTCATAATATCATATGGCATGAATAACGGTGCCATGGCATTGTCATTCGAGAAATTAAACACTTGCTTTGTCAATAACTCTATACCTAGATCATTGCTCAGGTGCACCATGTTCTCAAGGTCAAACAATCCCGGCAGGGTGATTGTGAGATCCAACTGCATTCTCTGTTGTGGTCCTTTAATGGTGTTTAGTCCATACCTCACATTACTCAACCATTCCTCGTACTTCAAGCCTGTTCTGATGTATTCCCCGACCTCTCCTGTGCCATCTATCGAGGCGCATATCTGCCAGTTTGGATAGTGTACCAGAATGTCATCAAACAGGTTCAATCCGTAAAAGTTAATCTTGCTCATGTTGGAATTGTATCTAGCCAGAACTTTGTGTGAATATCCCAACTCGATCACCCTCTTCATCGCAGTCCAGTGTATCTTCCACATCAGAGGTTCACCTCCGCACCAGTAAAATTCTGTAATCCTCTCGTCTTCTACCGCTTCGGTGAATTCCTTTACTATCTCTTGATCATGGAATTTCTCTAACTGTGCTTTTATGTCTTTCCTGCCCCATATCCTATAATTTTCATAATCACCCTTGCCATGTCTCTTGTTTTCGGTCTCCCAACTACTGCTCAACATATCACCACACATCCTACAACTGAAATTACATAGATTGCTGAACCTGTAATCAAAACTCTCAACCTTCATGGTGGTGGCGCCGGTTTCGTCGGTTGACTCAAATACTTGATCTAGTTTGTCCTTGTAGTACCAATTAAAATGTTGCCTATAAACTTGTTCATTGAGCAGTTTGTCATTGCACACAGCACATTGTGGTATTTCCTCTCCTGCTAGTAGTTTCAATCTCACGCTTCTCATGTATTCAGAATTCCAATGCTCGTCTAAAGTTCTTAGATTGAGTACTCCGTTCTCCCTAGAGGGATCAATGGAATCTATGTATTGCTTGAAGTTTTCCGACGATTCGCGAGAACTACAACATAGTCTCCTCTCCATTTGTGGAGAAAGGTAAGTGTGCGTCCATGGAGCCATGCACAACGTCTTATTTCCTTCACTTGGTCTAATCCTTTTCATATAGCCCCGCCAGTTCTGGGAAAGTTTCGATCAATTTCTCATCTCTGATGTCGTCCATCCTCTGCATCGTATCTTTGAACTGTCCTAAATCTTTGGAATTGTCTCTCCTCATCATGTAGTCGAGTCCAGATTCAAATCCTTTTGTAGCCCTGGTCAAATGATCTATCGGTCGCAACCACTGTAAATGTTTTTCGTATTTTTCTTTTACTTTTTGCTTGAAGTCTTCTGGCAACAGATCAATCCTCTGAGCGTATGGATACTGTAAAAGATTGAAATTAAAATCCTGTGGTTTCAACAGTCCTTGATCCACCCAACTCCTATGAAAGTCAACTATGTGCAATGAATTTAATAATCCTACCGTGCTAGATATATAGAAATCCACCTGTGGACACACTTCAATCATACGTTTCCTATTTGCTACCACATCCTTCCAAATAGTTCCTTTACGCATATATTCTGCTCTTTCTCCTTCGGCATCAAGACTCGCACCGATCGATACCGAATCAAATTTGTTCCAAAGCTCTAAAACATCCATGTCTTTAAATTTTAGTCTAGTGAAGTTTGTGTTATAGATCAATCTCACGTGATACATCTTACGTTTATCAAGTTCTTTTAAGATCCTGTAATGTTCTTCCATTATCAATGGTTCACCCCCGGCAAAGTAGAACTGTTCCACGTGTTCAAATTGTTCTAACATTTGTTCCCATATGTCATCTGATGTCCTGCCTACTCTAATAATCTTTGCATGCCCGGGAGGACCCCCGTTTAATTTTTTATGATCTTCATACCAGTTACTGCTGAACCATGTGCCACAACTCCTACATGCAAGATTACATAGGTTACTGAATCGTATATCCCAGTACTTGATGACGAAGTCAGCTTCACCATCAGATTTGGTGTTTTCTGTCATACCAATATTGTGTCCGAAATGTTTGTTCGAACTTAGACGTAATGAAAAGAAACCAGACTGCTCTTGATCATAACACTTGCCACACTGCTTACTCTTTTTATTGTTCAACATGTTCAGCCTCATCTTTTTCATGTCAGAGCCATTAAACACTGCTTCCATCGAATCTGTGTTCAAGTTTCCCACAGGATATTTGTCTAAACCAAAACAGCACGGGTATGCCCTGCCATCCGGGAAGGCGTGTAAATGTAGCCACGGCATCATGCAGAATGTGTCACTGTCAATCAACAACTCCTTTTCCCTGGGAGTCATATCTTTTATCTTTAGTTTTTCGGGCTCTTTGGCCCCGTAATCATATGCCACGGTACCATTCTCCTATGATTGGAAACGTTTCTTCAAGATTTTTCCCTGTTCGTTTGTCGTACTGGCTGTAGAATTTTTTGAAATCTTGCTGTAATTTCTCCTGTGTGGCCGCTCCCGCATGCGGTGTTTTGACTACGTCTAAGTAATCTATCAGTCTCTGTGTTTGATTGATTTCCATCTCCTCCAACCATTTGCTATTACTAGTTAAGAACTTTTCAAGGTTGCCCTTAAATTTATTTCGTAGGTCGTCGGGTAGTACAAGAGGTGATTGGAAACTAGGGAATCTTAGGATGTTTAATGTGAAATTTATTGTAGGACCATACACCTTGCTGGCATTTTTAAACCAAATCATTTTGTCGAGAAATTCCGGTAAGGACTCTAGACATAGTGCATTTATAGTCGCCATGTTGTGAATCTCAGAAGGTATCTTGTCCACCATCATGTGTAGCACCTGGCTATGCCATTCACCGTAATGTAATCCATCTCTGATGTACTCGGCTTGTTCAAAAGTGGCTTCACAACTTGTATAAAGATGAAATTTTTTAAATCCTTTTAATTTTGTTTTGAATCTATCAATGATGCTCTGTTTCGCACCAAGATTTGAATTTATTGCTATCCGCATGTCGGGATTCATCTTTTCACCTTGTGTTTCTATCCAGTCTAGCAATCTCCATAAGTTAGGACTCATCATGGGTTCGCCACCTGTGATACGCAATTCGTCTAGACTTTTGTGGAGGTCGGTCTCCCACCATTTATAGAATGCCTCTACATACGGGTTTACTTCATCCTTCTTGTAGGGTTCTGCTGACTCATGACTGTGCGTGTAATGATTTCTTCCATCTGATGTAAGTCCTGTATATGGCCCCTGTTGTTTTATGTTGTTAGCCCAAGTCGAGCTGAAAGCCGGATTACAATATGTACAAGCAAACTGACAGGTCCTATCAAACGCTATCTCTAGTGTTTTGAGATTCCAATCAACATTATGATCGGATCTATGTGCCTTATCTAATGCTTCATTTGAAAATATTCTAGATTTATAAACCCTGTCGCTGATAGCATCTCTGCCTATGTCTTCTATCTTCCAACAGTACTCACATCCAGCAGGTCTTTCTCCCGACTGCATTTGTCTACGTTGTTCTTTTTTTTCTTTGGTGTTGTGGATAGCACTAGGATTTCTTTTTATCTCATCTAGATCGATCTTGTGTGGTAAAGGATGGTGACAACTTGTGGTCATTCCTGATCCCAACCAAATAGTTGCGTTGTACCATTTGGCTCCGCAGAAACTAGCAGACTTAGTATCCAGTATTTGTTTTTTGTATTCTAAATCGTTCATGAGTGCCTACACTCCTCCCAGAATTCTGACATCTCAGGAAACGTGTTAAGAAACCTGGTCAGGCGCCTGCGATCGTGTTCATTAAAAAAAGCGTAAAAGTTTTTTTTGTTTTGCGCACTTGCGTCAGCGTTCTCGCGCCAGTATGCGAGATTGCGTCGCATCTTTTGGATCTCGAAGTCCTTGAATATATGTAGCCCGTTGTCCTCGCCGGAGTTCCGTTCCATGTATTCTATGTTAGCCTCGTGTATACTCTGGTATGACTCCGGTAGCAGTGTTATCTGTTGCCATGCGGGCTGTCGTAATAACGGCACGTCAAACCACACACGCTGGTATGTCTTTGAATATTTCTTGCGCAGGTCCAGTATTTTCTCAAGTAACTTGTCCATGCTGGTTATACTGAGATTGTTGTAGGTGCAGATAAACGTTATGGAATTACGCACGGGTATTCTATCCAGAAACTCTTCCACGTTGTCCATCATGTAATTGAAATCTAGTCCATTACGTATGTACTCAGCGCGTTTGCCATATGCATCCACAGAAACAAACTGCATCATATGTTCGACTTTCTCTTCAATGCAGATGTTTGAGGCCATATTGAAATATTTGGTCTTTAACTTCTTGTCAGCCGGACACATGTTGGAGGTGACGTTGAGGTGTAGATCCTTTTTAGGATTGTCAATTATGTACTGGAACACCCTGTATGTGTTTGTATCCATCATGGGCTCGCCACCCGTCATGCGGAAGTGTTTTAGATTTTTATACAGTGTTGGCCACCATTTCCAGAATGCTGTGACGTATGGATTATCCTCCCTGTTGGGTATGGGCTTCCTGCGACCTTGGAAGTGTTCTGGCGCGTTGTGTGGTGGTGTGGTCGGATATTGACCATATGTGTCTATTTCCTTGCCCCAGGTCGTGGAGAATTGTGGTGAACAATAACTGCACTTGAAGTTACAAGCGTGGTTGAAGTTCACCTCCACATACCTGGGGGTCCAACTTGTGGTCATTGGATTTTGTCTTATCTCATCAAAGTCCTGCATTGCCCAGGGTTCGCCCGAACGATAGTGCCTGTCACTGGTGGCGCCTGTGTCCTCCAGTTTCCAACAATAACTGCACCCCGCCGGACGTTCTCCGTCTAACATCTGTTGCCTCTGTTGTAATTTTTCCCGAGTGTTGTGTAGTGCCGCTGGATTTTTTTCGACCTCTTCGGCGTCAATGTTATGTAGAGGGGGATGATAACAACTGTTAGTCAGTCCTGTGGGCAGATGCAGTGACACCTGGTTCCATTTGGCCAGACACATAGAGGGCGATATCTCATCTAATTTTTTCTTAGCCAGATCCGCTTGTGCCTGATAATCACTTTTGCTCACGCTGTTGCACTCCCAGGTTAACGTGTGGTCTCATCGCATACTTGAAGAACCTGCTTTGGTTTTCGTCATACTCGGCAACTGGTATATCCAATCTCTGTCTCAGGCTTTCTCCATACGCTTCAATTTCATTATCGAGATCTTCGTGCTTGATGTTGTCAAAGTAGACCCGCTCCATGGCATCTAGATCACGCACCGACACGCAGTCCTGGTTTTCTAACACCGTCTTGTAACAACCGATCCTGGCTCCCAGCATGGCGTATTTGCCGTTGTCAACGTCCGCGCCCACTGTCATCCACGTGGACAATATACGCAGGTTTTGTGGCCAGATAGATTTGCTGTATTCACTTGCCGGTATGGGTACACCTTTGTCGAGACTCATCTTGACACCTTCCCTGTATCCCGCAACAAATGCCTGTTGTGGGGTGTGGTTAATGATTGTCCTGCTGTAGCAGTTGTGTAAATTTTCATGGGGCACTCCCCAACAAAAGTCTATTTGATTCTCAACATTGTCCGCGTTTTCGTGCGTCCTCATTTCAAGGCAAGTGCTTTTTGGCCATCCAACTATGCCACCGTTACCGTACACCAGATTGTTCACGCTGTTTTGTGCCCGCCAGCGATGCACTGCTTTTGGATTTGTTAGTCCAAAATCAATTGTCTCCAGTAAGAATTTCTCATCGAGTATGTTGTCTCCGTCCACGCTGATGAAGAAGTCGGTCTCCGCCAGTTCCGCCGCGGCCTTGTGTGCGGAGTCGAAACCCACCACGCCGTCGACACGCTTGGCCCATGGCACCTTGTTCTTTAGGTCGGCCCAGTTCTCCTCCTTGTTGGGCTCCTTGAACGAGATGTACACGAAGTCAAGGTCGCTTACTCTGACTCTGTCTGCCATTCGAATCCTCCTCTTCCGTAATTTTCTGGCCAGTAAGGGTCATGATTATGTAATGTATATCCCTCGTCGGCTTTCTGTAAAATGAAATATGTTTTTTTATATCTTTTTGGTGGTATCCTTTTCACCACCCCGTCGACTAATTTGAAATTTTCAGCACCATGTTGCTGTACTTGTTTGAACATTTCTACATCGACTTCTACTTTTTTACCATCGATAACTACCACAGGCTTTTTTATTTTCCTGGGTTCAAAAGCCTTCAGGGCATCAAAAAATCCTGTCATTCATCTCCTCTATCGTGTTCTTGTCAACGTAGTGCCAAGGACGTGTAACTTTGTACGAGCCAAGTATTACTTCATTATCAATTCTATAAGGCATCAAATAGTTTTTGTGATCATTTACGTGATCTAACCCGTTGATGCTTTTTTTGTTATGAATGTACTTGAACCAAGGGTAATCCACTAATGTTTTCTGTGTTGGATCCATAAATCTATGAGCCAGAGCATACACCACGTCGGTGCTGGGATACTCGTCGTGACAGTCTTTCAACATAGTGTTTTTTACTGTGTTCCAGTTTTGTGTAATTGTTTGACAGATCCTGCCAAAACTTATCGCTGTCTGACTTTTCCTAAAATAAGTTAAATCACTATAAAGATTAGGCAAACCATTTTTTTTATGAAACGGGCGATACATTTGTCTGTCTGTTACCGTGTTTTGGTAAGTGTAACAATCAACACTGAACACCATGTCATATTGCCATAGGAAATTCCACCACCAATCAGTGTTCTGTGTCCAAATCATATCGGCCACAAGTTTTATAGTATGAGTGAAAGGAGACATCAAAAACGCTTTGTATTCGTTACCCCATTTTATATCATGGTACTCACTTTCGTCATCATTCAACACTTTGACTACATCAATAAATTTTGAGTCAATCTTTGTGGTTTTATCGGTGACCACACATACGCTGTTTACTTTGTTGTGTCTCTTTATAGATTCTGCCAGATGCACAGACAGCCTAGCATAGTCGGTTTTACTATTGTTCTGGCAGAACCACAAGAATCCCTTAGACATAAGCCACTCCTTTGTCTATGATATGCAGGTCCATGTTTTCTATAGCACCCACTTTGTCCTCGATTTCCCAGACCAGTCCTGATTCACCTAAACTTTTGACTTTCGCGTTTGCGGGCAGAGTTGGCAGTCTCACTGGTATTTTCTTGGTTGGCACCATTCCGTCCATCTGGTGTGCCGCAATACTGAAAGCATAATCATTACGGAAATTCCTAAAGTCTATCCTGTATAAGGAACAGTAGTATTGATAAAATTTCTTGACATGTGCCACTGTGTCAAATATAGCCTTGACCTTTTTTGTCTTTTTAAACACGATGACCGTGGCCCACAACATAGGTATAATAGAGTTACGACTGAATTCATAACTGCCTTTGCCTGTGACATCGTACACTTTATCATGTATCCAGAAGTCATGCTCAGTGTCTGCGTATGTCAACAACTGATCTGTGTAGCAAAAATAGTCAATGTCCAGCAGTATTGTGTTATCATATGGGGACAACTCATAGGCCCTGTGTCTTTCCAGGTTGTACCATGGTTTCTGGTCTATTGTGTTGCCCCTTTGTGGTTCAAGCATTTTGAAGTCCACCGTGTCGAACTGCTTCAGGCATTTATAGGTATCCGGATCAGTGATCACTGTTATGTCAAGGTTGAGGTTTTTCCTGAGCAAAGGTATTGTCTTCGACGCGATAAGGTCATACCTATACTTGGGTGTGTTGAAACAGTAGAGAAGCACTCCTGTCTTTGACATCTAGGACCTCTTCTCGAAATTTTTATACGCCTGCAGGTATGAGTTGAGTACTTCTTGGTTCTTTGTGATCAATCTATCTAGGAATTCGGTTGGGTTTTCGATCAGCACGGGATTTTCATTGGTATCCAGGATCACGAACGAATCCTTAAGACCCTTCATGCACGAAACGTAATTGATGGTCTCCGCGTTGGCGAGGAACAGGTGTCCTTCATAGGCCATGATCATGCGAGAACGGGCCTTCTCCCTCTCGTTCTGCTTGGCTACAGCGATGTCGAAGTTTTTCTGTGAGATTTTTTTTAGTTCTGAAATGTCCATACCACAATTATACAATAATTATGGTCCGGAATCAACCTGGTAAAAAAAATATTAACTGGTCGTGTTACTCGCAATTGCGGTACCGCTAGGTGAAAATGCGTTGGCAAGTCCACTGGCAGTCGTGGTGTTGATCGTGAACAGCTGATGCCTGTGCTGACCGTTCCTGTATGACTGTGAATCTGATCCCTCAGGATTTCCGGCAGTGTAAGTGAAGTCCGACGCACCATCTGTGGCCGTCATCTTGACTGTTATAATCGTGGCTGTGCCTATGGCCGCGTTCAACTTGGCCTCGACCTTGATGTTGTTGGACGCGTACGGGTATGTGTTGTCTGAAAGGGTTATGATTGTTTGATAACTGGTGGTCAGATCGTGGAATCCTATGGCCAGACCGTTAGTGGTCAGCGTCTCGCCTGATCCTGATCTGGTCGATGACTGTGAAGCTATGTCTAGGTTGCCCAGAGCCGCATAAATCTGCGTCCATGAAACATCCTTGCCCGGACCCGTGCCGTTGCCTGCCAATCCTGATCCGATCACCGAAGCCGAAACCCTCACCTTGCCGCCTGCGTTGAAGAAGTGTCTCATCGCGTTAGCACTTGGGAAAGTGGCCGTCATCTCTGTGGTGAATACGCCCGTCCAGGTAGAGTTAGAAGTTGGTGATTGTAATGCCGCCGAAGTCGTCGTTGCCGTGGTGAGTGGTGATCCCGCCGCCACCGCTGAAGCCAGTGATGCCAGATCAGTCTGAAGTGCGGCTATGATGGCAATCGTGTCGCCCGCTGATTTCGTTGTGGTCGAAGTGATAGTGGTTGCCGTGTGTGATGCCACAGTGTCCATGGCCGTGAACAGCGCGTTCCATTGTGATGCGTTGATCGTCGTGCCCGCTGAAACTGTTGCCACCGATGACTCGCCCAGTCCGTACTGTGCTGATCCCGTTCCACCTATGTGGTTGATCCCAAAGGGACTAGAACTGCTGTTGACGAAGTTATTGTATTCGTCATCTAATATTGTGTCACCTGCTACATATGCCATCTTATTCTCCTAAAACTATAAAGTTTGTTTTTGTTTATTTTACTCCTATCACACACTCTGTCAGTGCTGTTTCTTCATTATATTTATGCTTAATCAGCCTGCCCAGGGTGTTGAAAGCGGTGCACTCGTCCAGATTGGCTACCCGGGCCTCACCGTTGCCCGCACTCACTATGCGATCTCCCGCCTTGCCCTTGCCTTTTAATTTTACCATCACACGTCCTTTTAGTGCTATCATGGGGTGTGAATCGTTGTTGCCAGCTTCTGCGTTCATCAAGAACGCTGGTGATTCTGACACAACTCCAAAAACAGCGTCATCTAATTCCTTGATACATCTGGTAATTTCAGCATGCCCTCCTAGTATCACTACTTCCCCCACTTCAAGCTGGCAGTCGGATTCGTACCTCTCCGCCAAGTCAGCGTACTGTGCCGAAGTTGACGTCGCGTGTACAACATTAGCTCTGATATCAACCAGTGTTGGTGCTTCTAGTTCAGTATCTGTCTGGGAGGATTTGAATGCCGTCCAGGCACCGCCCGCGTTGCCGTATATGGTAGTGCCATCATCGTTGAATGTCTCGTCCCACACCCAATAGAGATTTTGTTCTGTGGCCGATGAAGTGGCTCCTCGATTGACTTTTAATCCGGTGTAGTTTGGCATCCCTGCCGCGGATGATATGTTCCTGTTAAGTTCTATTATGTTGTCTTCCACGGATAGAGTGGAAGTGTTTATGACTGTCTGAGTTCCATCCACTGTGAGGTCTCCCACCCTGAGGTGTTCGATCCTTCCTGAAGCACCTGTTATCCTTAATGCCTCCTTGGTGGTACCACCATCGTTGACCGTGAATATTATGTCCTTGTCCTGGGTGGTCTGTGCTATGGTGAGATTATCGCCAGACAGTGTCATGGTGATGTCTTGTCCAGCACCTAGGACCAATCCTGTGTCACTTTGAATTGTTAATTTTCCTGTTGTTGTGTCGTCACCATCTGAACGTAGAAAACTCGAAGCGGACACACCGCCAAGTGAGTCTGCGTCTGTGGCGGTACCCCTGAACTTGGCGGATGCCACCGAGGTTGAAAGCTGAATACCCTGTGCCACTGTTGAAAAACCTGCCGTGATAAGTGCGGAACCATTGGATTCAGTTGAACTAGGAGTGAAGGCCAATGCTGACACAACTCCTACTACTGTGTCTTCTGCCACAAGTTTCAATATACCTCTGTTTACACCTGTATTGTCCTGTACCGTCTCTGTTATGACCTGTGTAACACCCGATCCTGCTACGGTAGTTGGTCCTATAAGTGTCCAAGCGACTCCGTTGTACACATACAACTGCGTGTTACCCGTATCGAACCACATGTCACCTTGCACTGCATTCGTTGGCTGTGTGGCGGAGTTCGTGGTAGATCCCACCGGTTTCCATTTTGATCCAGTGTATACGTTGATCTGGTTGTTGGTCTTGTCATACCACAACTGTCCCTGTTGTTTGTTGGTGGGTGCTGAGGTGTTGTTGAAATTCTCCAGTAGTTTGATCAGGTTCTCGTTCAGTTTCTCACCGAAACCGGCATAGCCTTTTCCGATCAAGGTTAGATCAGTGGCGGCGACGTCTATCGTTCCGTCAGGTAATGTGACCAGCAAGGTCCCGAATGTGTTGTTTAACTTGTATGCCATTACTCGTTGTTAGAGGCATTGTCCCTGACTTCCGTCAGGAAACTCACATCTCCCACTAACTTGATCAGTATCTCGGCCAGTTCTGGATTAAGCATTTGGTCTATCTTTGCTTCTTCCTCTGCTGTCCACACTGACTCGTAGTTTGCGTTGATGTAATCCGCCACTTCTTGCTTTGTTGGTGTAGCCATTTAAATGTACTCCTTGTGCTTATTTATTATGTTTTTTGATCTGCTCATCGTCAGAAATCCAGGTCAAATCTGAGGCATATCTGCCGTCCAGATCTCGCAGGAAAGTCTTCACATTGGATTCTGTGAGTATCATTTGATGGTATTTCTGGTATCTCTTGTGCAGTGCCCGTTCCTTGGTTGCCGTGTACACCAGTTTAATTCCTTTGTCTATTGCTAATTTTAGTATGCCATCTATACACATTTTCAAACACCTATGTACTGTGCGTTGTGGTGCGTTTTTATCAGTGACCACCCATTCCATAAATCCAAATGCTGTTCCATCACACACATAGAGACCCCCTGCACAAACAGGTGTATTATCTACCTCTACCACAATTCCGTCAGGTGGGAGGCATTCTTTTGGGACAACGCCAAATTCCCAATCGTTCCACCATTTGACCAGTGTGTGGTAGTCCTTGTCTCTGTTCCAGGGCCTAATGTGCATTTTTCTGTATCACTATCCTGTTTACATTGAATGTTGCTGTGAAGCAATACTCCACGGCCTGTGCCACCTCCAGTGCGTCTAATTTTGGCCATTCTTCCCACAAGCCTTTAGACATTTCTGTATTGACCGTGTCAGGACACACATCGTAGATCGACAAAGGCCTGTTTATCAATTCCTGCTGAAGTTCACTTATGTATTCTATCAGTTCCCTCTTTAATCTGCAGTACTCTTTATAAGTGGAGGTATTGATGTCAGTATCACAACCTGCGTCTGTTCCAGAAGTGCTTGTTATGACTGCTACCTTCTTGTGTCTGAAATGAAACTGTCCATATATCCTCTTCAACAGTTCCAGTTGTCCCTTGCCAGACATGGCGTTGAGCACAATAAGATCGCAATCTTCCATTTTAAGCATTATTCTCTCTTGGTCATATTCAATGTCGTAACCATTGCTCTTGCTGAGTCCTACAACTTCAAAACCTTTTCTTGTGTATAGATTTGCGATAGCCTTGCCTATGCCACGTGTGTGACCTGTAATCGCTATTCTACCTACGTTTTCTTGACTCATAGATGTCCACTAAATTCTCCAACCCCTCGAAACACTCCGAGTAGTGCTGGTAATATTTCTCAAACTTCTCTTTAGTGTACTCTGATTCTTTCCAAAAGTCAATCAGTAATGTGGT
>Ga0099850_1000756_pt1 | contig 14873 bp, 31 predicted proteins | sample CB_VirMetaG_5_FD_79182 | JGI IMG/M metagenome (GOLD analysis project Ga0099850, IMG submission 79182) | Freshwater to marine saline gradient viral communities from Chesapeake Bay - CB_1508_1D Viral MetaG | ecosystem: Environmental > Aquatic > Marine > Coastal | place: USA: Chesapeake Bay... | reverse complement strand
TTATATTTTTGGATTAGTTTTTCGCAACTTTTGCAAGGTGTTCTGTAACCTATTATTGTGGTGCATTGCTTATAGAAGTTGTTATTGTTTAATTCTTTGATTTTTTCACAACTATGGCAGTACAAGTATGTATTTCCTGCCTCATCTTCATAGTAGTCTTGCCCTTTGCCTCGATTGGCATTTACGACTTTCTTAGTCAAGTATAATCCATTGAGCGGCTCATAAGCAAATGATTCCCCAAGTGTGCCGGGTGTTTTTATAAAATAGCCTTTTTTCTTTTTTAGTTTCTTTTGGTAGTTTTCCCATATCAACTGGGCTTCTTCTGAATCGTGGTATTCGTACATTTTTGCTCCTTTTACATATTATATCATATGTTCTTAAATCTGTAAAATTTTTTTGGGCGGTTTTTTTAAAAACGCAAAATCTGGAAATTTTGGCTGCGTATCGTTTTTGTACCTAGCGCGGCCTCGCGATACCCGGCGTTTCCCGCGACATATCTTCCGGTAGGGGGGTAGGAGGGGGGTGGGGGTACTACTACCATAACAAACAAAGCTTGTCAAGTTATTAAATAACAGCGCCTGTCTTTGTTCTGTATAGTTCTTCCGGCCATAGATCCATAACTTTGCCTGAGAGTATAACATATACAGAAACATTTGCTCTGCCTGTAACAGCAGGTTGTTCCAATACAATGACTGCCATCTCTTTATAATGTACTGTCCAATCATAGTAATACATTATGTCCCCAGCACATATCATGCGTTCTGTATCTCACAGTTCTCGATCATCTTGGATAATAATGCTGGGTGTACATAAACAACCTTTGCAGCTTTAACATCATAGAAGTTATGTTCTGTATAGTGATTACATGATTCATCGTTATAGCTCTCGACACTGTCAGAGATACCTAAATAAATTAATAAGTTATGAACGATTCGACCATGATTCCAGTCAAATCCTCTGTATTTGTAAATATTGCCTCTTTTTAAAAGTATCGTGTGCATCGACATAGTTATTAGGGTGTTCCTTATAGAGAGATAAAGTTGAGATGCAAATAACCTAATGCATAACGGTGTTTGGATCCTGTTCTGATATTATAAAAGTGTACGTTCTCTCCTCTCATTGCGATGAGAACGAAGATATCGTTGTATATGTTATCGCGGTATAGGTTGCCAGTTGTGTAATTCATAGAGGTTTCCCTTATAGGGAGATAAAATAGTGATCCAACGATCCTTCAGTATAGTGAAAGCACTTACAATCATGCATACGGTACACACGATAGACGTTTGTGCTGTCGTTCATTATCGATACATTCACAATAACGTATAGTCCGCCGATGTTGACGGATGTACCGACGTTGTCTGCTTTCTGTAATAGCTGTCCTAATTTATACATATCTTATTGTACCATATACGGGGTTTGGTGTCAAGTGTAAAAGTATCGTTTAATCGCGCTGTAGGTATTGCTTTTGGCTCTATAATGTACTAAACCTATCAACACCTATCAAAAATAACTAAAACGACCCAGTCACCGCACAGGCGATTCTAACATTGTTACATTTATCCATAAGTTATCCATAGCCCCTATAAACATTTCCTATACAATACCTGTATATCCTTTATAAACTTAAGGTTCATCTTCATTAAGCCACTATAACCACCATCATACATAACAAACATATAATGATAGTTCTCTACATAAACAGTTGTATGCATCTGGTCGTAACCATAATCGCTATACACATTCTTAGGTGATACATCAATAACGATACCAACAAATGTTTCTCCATACTGTAGTATATCTGTACCCTCAATCATATCACCGGGATACAATACTATCTCGCTATCGTTATCGTTCTGAGTATCTGCCATAATAGCCTATTGTTCCTTCTTCAAATTCTTTTAAAGTTACTGGGGATATATTATACCAGTAGTGCTCTCCAGTAAATCCTATTCCAAACCAATATACTTTATACACTTGGATCCTATATTCATCGAATGTTGTACCAAGAACTGTACCTATAGTTCTCGTGCTATGTAATGTTGATCCCATATCATAAACCAACAATACAATATCACCTTTATTTATTTTTCTGTGATCTCGATCAAGTTTGGTCAGTAACTCATCATCCATCGTTATATTCCAATACCGTTAACACTTCACCATCATTAATTAGTGTATCAAGGTATTCACATTCTATAACGTGATAGACATTTCTTAATACATCATATAACACATAACACTCAGAGTCAACAGAAATATCTGTAACTCCAATGATTATTCCTATATCCTCTCCATCTGAAACAATATCTCCCGGTGATAGCTGTGGCATAACATAAATAAATAGTCCCATATCGAGTGATATGGGACATTACAGTGTTTACAACGATGTTTTGCTCTCAATGAGAGAAGCTGGAATCTCAGCGAGTGGAAGCACGGCGTTGCATACGGACATTGCGGGTTTGAGCAAGTTCGGCGAAGAAAGCATCATATACATCGTCGTGCTCTTCGTCGAGCCAGTCGTGGCCGTCGTCGGTGTCTGCCGCCATATCCAAGGTTGCCTCGGAGATATCGGGAATCATCGCGGTGTAGGTGAATTGCTCTTCTTCCTCGTCTTCATCGATATCATCGTCATCGCGGAAGAAGTCGTCATCATCGGCCATATCGGCCTTTGCTGCTTCGCGAGCGGAAAGAGGCTTTGAAACAGGAACTTCGACGACCTCTTCTTCTTCGATAGTCTCGACCGCAGTGTCCTCGATAACAGGCTCGGAAGCACCGAAATCAGGAGCGACAAGAGCAGCAAGGATGGACTTGTGCTTGGTGATATGGATGGTAGAACCAGCAGAAAGATGAACCAGCAGGCGAGAGAAATCGACGCGGACAGAGGTAGCACTGATCTCGATATCGGGGTTAGAAACTGCACTTGCAGGAACCAGCATCGCGATGGACTTGCCGTGCTTCTCGATTGTAACGGTAGAACCTGCATTTACAGCAGCGATGTGGGACTTGAAGTTGACGCGGAAATCGGACGCAGGGATGTTGATGTTGCTCATTGTTGGCTTCCTTTGTGGGTTTTGGGCTTTGAAGGCGGTGAAAAAAATTTCTCACCGCTCAAGAGACAATGTAGGCTGCTTTTCAGCCATCGTCCAGAGAATAATTGTCAAGTGTTTGTCAAGAAACGATTGTAGGCTTACGGCCTGAACTCTGGAGCAGGACGGCATTGTCCTTCTTCAATCAGGACTTTGGTGGTAGCTGCAAACCAGCCTTGAAGGGCGACATCCAGCCGCTTGTCGATAATGTGCTGCCAAGCAGCCCAATAACGGTCATGGTCGTCGCAGGGGATGAAACCCTCTGCAATGCCGATGGCTTCGCGGTTTGTGTAGATTAAATCCATCTTTTTGATCCTCCTTCTCAATTCTTCAGTAAGAAAGGTCAACATGGGTCACCGGACCGAAAGACACGATTGTAGTATTACAATCGGCTTGAGCGCACAGAATGCCAGTATAAACCACCAATGTGGTCAATGCGACGAAAAGCAAGGTGAATTCTGTACTCTTGGACATATCAAGCCTCCGCAGGAATGATGTACATGGATGCATAGGTAGTAAGCTCTTTCTCAAGAGCAGCGGTCTTTTCGGGGGTTGAAGCTTCGTTTTTGTACTGATCGAGGACACCCTGTGCGATAAGCCCCATCACAACGAGGTTTGTGGTGAAGACGGCATCATCCATTGGGGATTCGAGTAGAGCATTCATGGCTTTCTCCGGTAGGAATGGTGGCGGCTGAGAGCGAAATTCTCAACGCTCCAAGCATTATGGCACAGGAAATATTTAATTAGAAGCCCTTTTGTGTCAAGAGAATGTCAAGGGATCCAGAATCTCAGGAAAGCCTCTGAGAGGCTCTGTAGCCGCTCTCAGACGCTTCAGGCTGTCTTGACACCATGACGGCTCTCAGAAGGCTCTACAGAGGCCCTACAGGCCGTTTTAGGAGCGAATTCTGGATTTGGCTACGGGTAGGGGTCAGCACAGCCAAAATTTGATGGTTTTGGGGTCTGCTGACCTCCACAGCGTAGCAGAATGGCTCCGGAGCCTCTCAGAGGCGCTGTAGGGTGTCTGTAGGCGCTCTCAGGGCCTCTCAGAGGGTAAGGACAGCAGAGCGGCTCCTGAGAGGCTCTACAGAGGCTCCCAGAGGCCGTACAGAGCGCCGGTCCATATGCGACGTTGGAGCGTAGATAAATTTTAGATACAAAAAAACCCCGGCGAACCGGGGCTTTGGGAGACAGTCGCCCATAAAGGGCATTCGAACTACTCTGCCCAGTCATCGCTGCTGATGTAGACGAGATTCACCTTTGCACGGGTGATAGCGACATATTCGAGGTTCTTCTCCTGCGATGCTTGCCAAGGCTTCTTAGCAAAGGGAGAAGGCATCAAATGGCTGTCGAGGATGGCGACGTTCTCCCATTCGCGGCCTTTGGCCTTGTGAATGGAGGAGAGAGTGACACCAGCGGCATCTTCGTCGAAGATACGGGAGATCTGACGTTTGAGGCCGGAAATGGAGCGGTTAGTCTCGGTCAGGTTGTTGATGAAGACTTCCAAGCAGGTTTGTTGGTCATCGAGGGTAGCGACCCGGCGATTGCGGCCTTTCTTCTCTGCTTTTTTGGTTTCGCGGGAGAAGTATGCTTCGAAGCGCTCAATGAGCATATCGATGTTTGTAGCGTTCATTTTGTCGATCAGCTTCTGCAAGCCCTCGCCAATTTCGCGTCCGAGGACATGAGCGGCGACACCGCGACCGATAAGGGAGTATGCAAGGGCAATAAGGGGAGCGTTGTTGCGGCAGAGCACAGCCAAATCGGCGGTTTCAGCGAAGAAATCGACGGTGTAGCGGGACAGGTCGCGGACGGAACCCTCGACAGCGGTGGGAGAAGCTTCAATATCGGGGCAGAGGCGCTGTGCTTCGCGAATCACGGCAGCGGAGCAGCGGTAGCAAATGCTCAGTGGAAGCACCTTTGCGGAGAAGCGGTCGATAACGTTGTTGAAAGCATCGGAATCAGCACCATGGAAACCGTAGATGGCCTGATGGGGATCGCCAACGCCCACAAACTGGCCTTTGTTGCCGGGTTTGAGGGAGCGGATGGCGATTTCAAGCTGAAGGGCGTTGGTGTCCTGCAATTCGTCAACGAAGACCCGGCGATTCTGGAAGAAGTTAGCACCATATACGACAGGGAGCCAGAGCATATCGTCAAAATCGACGATGGTCTTGACTTTTGCGGACTGGCGCAAAAGCTGGATTGCAAGGGTAATAGCGTCTTGGAGCTTGCAATCGTCGTTTTGAAGCTGCATATTGTGGTGCGCGAACAGTTCCTCGAAAACGTCGGGGGTAGCTTGGATACGGACACCGTCGATAACGCAGCCCACACCAGCATTTTTAGCGAAGCCGACAAGCTTGCAAGCGGTAGCGCCGTAGCTTTTCATGGTGTCCTCGCTGATATGCCCCTCTTCAACAGCCTTTTGGAGCAGCTTCCACGATTTGTTCTGTTCGACGCGGACTTTGGTGCCGCGACCCATATAGCGCATCCAAGCAGCAAAACCGAGGGAGTGGAAGGTCTTGATGGTGACACCGTTGAAGCCGCCGACAGGAATGTGCTTTGCACGGGCTTTATCGACCAGTTCGTCAGCGATGTTCTTGTTGAAGGCCATAAGCAGGGTTCCACCTTGCAAACCGCCGTTGGCTGCGAGGGACTCGATGGCTGCGAGGATGGTGAAGGATTTGCCGCTTCCAGCCTTAGCATCGACGACGAGGTGGGTCAGGCCGCTGGAAATGGTGTTGATAACTGCGGTTTGGTAGGTAGAGAACTGAGTCATGTTGGTTTGCTCCGTTGAAGCGGGGTTTTGGGCGGGAATGCCCGGTGCGCTGCGGTGTTGAGCGCTTTTCTCGACTACCCAGCAAGAATACTATACATTTCATGTAGGGTTCAAGCGCTGAATTGTCAGGAGAATGTCAAGAGTTCAAAAGACCAGCATCTAACTACCATGTCCTCGCTAAAAAATATTTGAAATTAATTGGATTGCTGCCGCAATTAAATTTTCATGGTGGCGCGAAATGTACCCATCGCTGGTTTCCCAGCTTTGAGAACCTCTATCACGGACTGCATGTCCGAGGGGATATTCATCGACCACTCCGTTCTGATAAACAGGGAAGATACTACCTTTTTCAAAGTCCCACTCCGTTTCTCGGCCTTCTTCGATATAAATCATCTTGATGTCGGGAATGACGAACTCATAGCCACGGAACCAGAAGCGGAACCCGTTGCCATCGGGCTGATAGACTGCTGTGCCAATCTCGCCTTTCCAATTGTGAAGGTTGGTGCTGATCTTTTGCTTTTCCATGTTGGCTCCCGTTTCATTGTTGAGGTTTGAAGTAGTCATTAGACTGAAAGCTTAGTTTGAATTTGGCTTTTTGGAATCTCCAGATAGCATCCTTGCCAACCCGCTCGCCGCGCACCCGCCGAAAGCGGCTTTCGAGGGATAATATACTCTTCTCGCATATCTTCGCTGTGAACCAATCCAAAGAAAGTAATGGTATGACGGGCATTATAGCCAACGAAGATATAGTCGATTTCAGAATTATCTCGGTGCGAAGCCAAAGTCTTGGAGTATTCCGCCCCGGTGATCTTCAAAATGCCGTTTCTATTTACCTTTATGTTTTTACCCGCCTTCAACTGGTAATCTTTGCCACATCCCGCGCAATTCAAATCCTTTCCGGGCTGATTATTCGGGTACTGAGTCAATTTTCCTCCACAGCGAAAACAAGAGAGGTTCAATTCCACCCATTCTTCTGCTGCTTGCCCCACAATCCTTGAATTGGACTTCCAAGTTGGATTTCGCTCAAGAATCAAATTAATCTGCCTTTGAAGCGTCATATCCCCAATCGTATTCAGCATCACATTCTCCGCTTTTGTACTTTCTTTGGACATAGTCTTTCTCCAAACTGGATAATTCTGTTTTATTCCCATCTTCGTCAAGGCAGAATTTGATCGATCCATCTTGATTTAGTTCGATGAAAACTGACATATCGGCGCGTTCGATAATAACTACCATCATTTAGTCCAGCAGGCATCGGCACAAACGAGGTTCCCTGCCTTGGAAGTGAACTTTGGTGCTCCACAGCGGCATTTCTCAGGGTTCAAGCCGATTCTGTAGCCTTCACGCATCCGGCTTCGAGTGCGCTCCACGATATCCTCGATGGTTCCTGTTCTATTGACACGCTTTGTCTTTCCCAAGGGTCTAACTTTGTTCTCGGCTCCATTGTAGAGAACCGACACACGGATAGCGTCAGCACCGAGAAGATCGACCTGATCGCCAAAAACAGAAGTATAAACACGAACTTCGATGGCCTCGTTGGTATGGATGGTTCGAGCAAAGACTTTCTCGCGCTGACCGACAACTGGCTTGAATCCACAGGAATCAACCATCTTGATAAGAGCTTCGGCCAAAGCTTTGCGAGATCCTACACTTTGAGCATTATAAGCGGTTTTCATGCTACCTCCTCGATTTCCATTTCTGAAATGGGCATCCAGCCCAGCCAATCGTCATTTTCATCAAGCGGTCTAACCAGAATACACAAAAGATCCTTCAAACCGGGAATATGGCGACCCTCTGCTGCTTTTACGACGAAGAAAGGGCCATGTTCGTGAATCCGGTTCTTTGTGCGGTTAGAAGCTGACTTTTTAGCGGTTAGTTTTACTTTGATGCCGGGAAGCATAGTTCATACCTCTTCTTCGAGACATTTTTTGAAATAGGTAGGATGAATCAGGTTATCGGCGACTTTTGCGGCCATGCCGACATGCTTGGATGTCGTGTGGGAGATATAATGCCATGGAGCACGATATTCGGCGAGCACCTTGCGACCATCGATGGTGGTGCCGATCCGCTGATTGTAGGAATAAAGGTCAATTCCGTCGGTTGAGAGAGCAGCAGCATACCCCCGGCGGCCAGAAGCCCAAAGGGCAGGAATATCGCGGGTTGTGAGTCGTTGAGCCATGTCTTGTTCTCCGTTTTGGTGTTTGTCTCAAGAACAATGCAAGTATCGCAAAATTCGGAAAGAAAGTCAATATGGAATTGTCAAGAGAATGTCAGAACCCGAAATCCCATGTTAGTATCTTCCAGATAATGTAGGGACAAAGGACACAACAATAGAATGTCATGAAAATGTCAACCATCATTTTTTTCTCCAGTTTTTGTAAAATCGATGATTGTGTAGTCGAGAACTCCGAAATCCTCTTCGGTCTTCAAAACCGCGTCCAAAAGCCAAATCTGAGCGAAATGCTCTGCATCTTCGTATTCTTCGAAGACTTTAGCAAAAAGCCCAGAGCAGTTATCAAATTTCCATCGAACCTTATACATGTGCTTCTCCCTTGGTTTTTGTTTGGTGTCTCTGATATTACCGCTTGATGGCGATAACTCGCTCGTTGGTCGTGAAATACGGACGGTCTGCGTATTCCTCGGTTGTCATCCACATACGCTGGCATCGGCTGGAAATGGGCTTTGGTGCCATCATATCGGTGAGGATGATGTGTCCGTCAAAGTCCCGCTCGTTGACATAGCGGGTTGGAGGGTCAAAATCAGTGCCTCCGCACATCACTCGATTCCATGTCCGCTTTTGTCCTTTCTTCCAGACATATACAAGACTCTCGTCAACACGAGTATCAAAGGGGATAATGGTGAAGGTCGCAAGCTCCGAAAGCTTGTTCAATTCGGTGAAGAACAGAGCCAGCATCCCATCGTCTACAGAGCCGGATTGGTCGATAGAAATGGCGATCTTAGCATGGCGGCGGACTCGTTTGCCGGGATGAATCTTAGGAAAGCGGCGATTGATCTTTCGCGGCGTTGAACGCCGATCAGAGCGCTCTGAGGTCTTGACGAAATAGCGAAGAACTGCTCGCCAGTCCACATTGGACTTCAAAGCTGCCATAATTTGCTTTCGCATATCCTGTGGGACGGATCCCCAACCATGTGCTTTCTTATTGGCTTCTTCAGCAGCCTCCTTGAGATTCTGCTTCAAACGCTCTTTTGCGATATCCATAGCGTCTTGTCCAGCTTGATCCTTAGCTTCTCCGAAACCATCGTGGTCGTCGAAGGAATCAGCACCGCCAAAGGGATCGCCGGAACCCTCGCCTTCTCCGTCACCATCGCCGTTTTCCTGCTGTTGCTGCTCGGCCATTTCCTGTAAAGCTTTGAGATACCACTCATATGTCTGATTTGCAGGAAGATCCTTGAACATGGCTTCGCCCGGAAAGCAGCCTTGCATGGGGGTTCCATTGATCTCCGGGCCGGGATCGGCTTCGGAAGGCAATTCTCCGATGAGGTGGGAATTGATAGCCAAGTCCATAGCGATATTGTCGATTCTTTGCAGACCTTCGGCTGGTTTGCGGGAAGTGACATGTTCAAGGATGATATGGTAAAATTCGTGCTTAAGCACCCCAGCAAGGTGCTTATCGGACAAAGCACCCATGAAGTCGGGGTTGTAGAGCATTTCGAATTGTTGGGTTCCTTCGTTGATTCTCACGCCAGCAGTGGGAATGGCACGGCTGGGGCGCTTGTGAATGCGACGGCTAAAAGCCGCGAAGAAAGGCTCATCTCGAAGCAAGCGGTAGACATGCTCGGAGAGATCGAAGGTTTTGGTTTGTTCGTCGGACATGCTGGTTTCTCCCTGATGTCTACCGATTATCGGTCATTTTTCTAAAAAAGTCAATCATCTAAATGTCAAGAAAATGTCAACCGCTGATATTACCGCTTCTTACTTCGCTTTGACTGAGCCGTCATGAGCCGTCGGTACTCCGCTCCATTATTGTAGGGTTTCACACTGAGGTTTTTCATTTCAAGTGTAGCTTTCCACCTTGAAGCTGTAAAACGAGCGGCACTCTCATCTGCTGGTTTTGTAAGAATTGTCTCAAGTCCAGTTTCTTCGTCGGTAATGGTAATGTAGTAGTTCATGGTTTTCATCCTTGTTGCATTAGAAGCAGGGGTTTGAGGCGAGCATTGACCACGACATCGTGCATATGGGTGGTCTTTCCTGTGTTTGAGTTTATCAGGGTGTAGGTGTATCTTCCGGCACCTCTCCTTTTCCAAGGTTGTACATCGACAATGATCCATGTGTGGTTTTCATCCCGGCTGTCCGAGAACATGTCGCCGGGTTTATATTGAGTATGTAAGGTGCTTTTCCGGGTCATCTGAAATCCTTTGTGTCGATTTTCACCATCAAATCTGAATGATGGGTAGCTACTTCCCCGGAATCCGCCCACAAGATATTGATTCTCTTGGTAGAAACTTGACTTTCATATTCTACGAAAATCGCAATCGGTGCATCTGGGGATAGATCCTTCATTTTGACGGTTAGGACGTATCCATCGGCCTCATCGCTGCCTATACCTTTGAGCCAGCCTCTTCCAGTCAGAATATCGCCGGGAACAAGCTTGGTTTTCATAGATTCTCCGGCTTGTAGTGGGCGAGGAATTGCTGATGTATTCTCTGGGTTGTGCCGTTGTGCGGCCAATAAACATCGAAAAACCAGACCTTTTTTGTTTTGCCGTACTCATTTTGGCGAAAAAAGTCGCTTTTAGTGACTACACCGATGAATCCGTAGTTTCCAGAAACAGAAGCGGAATGACGGTCAATTGTTGTTGTCCCATCCAAGGACAGGCCGACCAGATCGCCAGCAACAAAGTCGGTTTTCATGGAGTCTCCGGGCTGTAATGCTCAAGCCAATGCTGGTTGATTCTCCGGGTTGTACCTTCATCAGACCAATAAACATCGGCGAACCAGATTTTTTCTCTTGTACCATGCCGATTCTTATGATAAAAGCCACTTTTGGCGACTATGCCGACACCATGGCGGGTATAGACTTTGCGAGAATCTTCCCGCACCAGATCTCCCGGTTCAAACTCCAAAGTTCTCTGCTTCATTTAGTACTCCACCAGATTGTCGAGGTCGAAGCTCTGGATCCGGCCATTCCGGACCCAGAGAACATCGGCCAGTGTGGTGCGGCCTTGCTTCTCAATTTTCGTAATAATCCCCATTGGTCGCCACCTATCGGTATATGTACCGATGGTGACGATATCTCCGGGCTTCAGCATAAGCCACCTCCAATCAGGATTGTCCGACGAGGGAGAGGAAGCGATCCACGATCAGGGGATGCATGCGGATAATGAGGCTTTGACCGAGCTTTTGGTTGTCGTCGGTCGAAATGTTCGCCAGCATCGTGTGGAACTTCATGGCGACCTCACCATCAACCATATTCCAGAATGTAGCGAGGTTATCCATCTGGGCCTCATTGATGTCTTCGCGAATCCGCTTGGAAGCACAAATCTTCTCCACCATAGCCAACTGGTCGTTGATAGTCCACTTGGAAACCTTGGAGAAGTCACCTTGATCGATGATTTCCTCGACGGTCACGGCGAAAGAGTAGTTGAGTAGGAAGTCGCGGAAGGCAGAAGCGGCCTCGAAGCCCAAGAATGAGGTGGCGAGGTGATAGACGGTCACATCGCTGGCACCCTCTGCGAAAAGTCCGGCAGAAACACCAACATCGTTGAAGCGCTTCCAAGAACGGCGGGAAGGATACACCTTGTTAGGCTCGAAATCGTCTTTGTGTTCGAGGTGAGCGTGGTTGTGGTTGATGAAATCCCAAACCATAGTATGAACGTTGTCTTTCGCCCAGCCCAGCCAATCCTCGATAGAAGGCTCAATATCGAAGACAGTCCAGCGGTCAAGCTCTGCGGGATCCATCTCGCCGACTTGGTACTGTGCGCCGTGTTCACCGCCATTTACGGCAGCAATGACAAGGGTATCGGCATGGAGCCGCCAGCCGTTGATCTTGCGGCTGTCGGTCAATTCGAAGAGTCCCTGACGGACTTCGATGGTAGCCCGGTCAACTTCATCGAGGAAAAGCACGACAGGACGGGAACAAGCTTCGACCAGCCAGTCAGGAGCATTCCAAGTGGTAGCACGACGGCCATCGGGAAGGTCGGCGCTGTCGGGAAGACCGAGCAGGTCGCCCTCGGTCATCTGAGAAGCGCGGCGCTCAACCACGGGAAGTTCGCGAGCAGCGGCAACTTGATAGACCACCTCGGACTTGCCGACACCATGGCGACCACGAATCAAGATTGGAAGCCGGGAATTGAGGATGTGAGGGGCGACGGACAGGAAGGTGTTGAAGTCAATAGCCATGATTTAGTACCTTTGTTGGTAGGTTGTTGCTTGATGCTCTACAAGTATCTATCATTCAGAAAGAAAAGTCAAGAAATTAATTTTTTATTTCTCAACTTTCTCATATCTCTCAGTCAAGTCGGTAAATATAGAAGTATTCGCCGTCTTCGGTTCGAACCTCATGTTCTACCCCGTCATATGGGGACAAGCTGTGACCCCGCCCATCAAACCGAGCATCCCGCTTCCACTTCTCTGTATCGAAATATTGAGCAAGGCTTTCATCCAGTTCAGCCAAAACACAATCCTCAAGGTGATTTTCGAGGGCTGTATCCCATGCATCGTCGGCCTCGTCTTCATCCATGACCGCGTATTGTGTGTAGTCGGAAGCCTCAAATGAAGTGCCGAAGCCCCAATGGCCGTGCTCGATATCTTCGAAAGCCTCGAAATCAAGGCCATTTTCAACACAAAACTGCTGGAAAGCCAATTGATGTTGCATGCTCATGATATTCTCCTTAGATGCCTGTGATCCAGTTGATGTCTTGAGGTTCGAGGACATATTCCCATCCATCCTCGTCTGTCTCGATAATGTAGCGGATTCCTTTAATATCGCGAACCTGAAGGCGACCGCTCGCTTTTCCCAGTTCTTCCACGACTTTCACCAAAGTGGAGTCATGACGGGGAATTTGGTCTGTTCTCAGGGCCGCAGACACTCTCATGTGCTTTGGGTTCATTTCATCGGTCAAACCTTTCATTTGGCAATATTGCGAGACAGCAAGGTCAGAAATGTCCCAGTCAGGGGAGCCATAGCTAATAACTACTTTCATCGGTCATTTTCCCTCGTCGAGTTTCATATATTCGGCGGTAAGGTTGGTGGAAACATAATAATGGCGGTTCCACTCGGTTTCCGGGTCAAGCTTGCCGGATCGGTAGCCAAAACCATCATAATTGCCCGTATCGTGGAGGATGGTTTCCAAAGTGATGCACAAAACTTTCTTTTGGTCTTGCGTGATGAAGTCAAGGCCAAGAAGGCGGTTGATGCGGTGCTGGAATTTCGCGACGGAGTGGGTTTTTCGAGCCATGTTGCTCTCCTTCTTCGAGTGTGGAACCATATTACATGAAAAAAATTTTTAAATCAAGAGAAAAGTGTCAGGAGAATGTAAAGACCTCCTGACACTTCTCAAAAACTACTTTCTAATATGATCTTCAAAAAACTTTTTAATTTCAGCATTTGTGGTGGAGGCATCGATTCTCAGCGTAAGCCCTGCTTCAATGCCTTTTCTCAAGGTTGCTGGGCCAAAATCAAGCTTGTAAGTGCCATTCGATTCTTTTCGAAGATGTGGGGTGCGCCCAAAGACAGGATGCTTCTTACTAAAATCAAAATTAGCTGAAAAGATAGTTAGAAACAAGGCGCTTGGATCTATGTCGATGAACAGGAAATAGTCGCAGCCATGATCCCGCATGCTTTCATGCTGCCACGTTTTGCCATCATTTCCGACTCTTGCTGTTTTAACCTCTACTCTGCACTCATTGATAATGATATCGTAGGTTCCATCGTTTTGGTTTACCTGATCCTCGACATAAACATAGCTTATACCAAGATTTTCGCAAATTGATGCCGCCAGCAATTCTCCCGCTCTGCCAGAATAATCGTTTTTCAAGCCCTCAATCTGGGAATATTCACTGTCAGCCCAGATGGTTCTTTCAATTTGTTTGCGGGTCTGTTCTTCGATTATCTCGACGAAAGCTGGAATAATATTATTTTGGCTCATCTAAATCTCCTTTTGATTTTTATCTTGTTCAGGTTCTAACTACATTCTCAAGCCTTGTGCTTGTACTTCTTCAACCACCGCTCTTCCATGTGATACTGCTCGCCCGTCAACATATCCATTACAAGGTACATTTTGTTGCCCCGTGCCGAGCTTTGCGGGATTTTGTGGTTAATTTTGATAATTGTCCCAAAAGTGGTGAAGTTCCTGATATTTCCGCCACCATAGTACGGAGCCTGCGAGGACTTTGTGACCAAATCACCGAGATTGTACTTTGCATCTGCATAATAGCCAGCAAGAATCTTCTTGGTGTATTTATTGTCGGTGATGGAGCGGTATTCTCCGGGTGTTGGGATATAATCAGCATTGGCGGCTACTTTATGGACGATGTTCTTGAAATATGAGTTATTAAGCCGATAATATTCGACACAAATCTTGAATTTCTCTTTTTTCTCGTCGTTCCAAGAATCCGCCCAATTGGCGACCTCGTTGACGGCCTCATCGGTCATGGACTCGGTTTTCTGCTGCAAAATCTCCTTTTGACGGGAAGACAAGGTTCTTCCAGTTTTGACCTGCTGAATGAGGGAGTCGATGAAACCCTGTGTCCATTCATCCTGCATAGCTACAGCCCGAACCCGCAAAGCTTCCATATCGGAGATCACATCCTCCATTTCATTGGAGATAGCAGGAGGATTGGCATATTTCTCTTCCAAGCGCTCGACCCATGCACGACGGCCAGCAGTCAGTGATTTCTTGCTTTTGTAGTAGATATACAGGCTCTCGATGAACTCGCGGTCGCGGGTAGGAATGTAATCTTTGGCGAGCAAAGCATCAAATCGGTCAGTGTAGGTTTTGCGTGGCATGTGATCCCCTTGTTGTCGATGTTTTACAAGTATGCCAAAGAAATACGGA
>Ga0099850_1000754_pt1 | contig 14889 bp, 14 predicted proteins | sample CB_VirMetaG_5_FD_79182 | JGI IMG/M metagenome (GOLD analysis project Ga0099850, IMG submission 79182) | Freshwater to marine saline gradient viral communities from Chesapeake Bay - CB_1508_1D Viral MetaG | ecosystem: Environmental > Aquatic > Marine > Coastal | place: USA: Chesapeake Bay... | reverse complement strand
GTATATTTGTTGTTTAAATACATTGCTGATACTCCCTTGTAGTATTAGAGTAGTTGGAGGTTGCAGCCTCGCGAACTACACTTTTATTTATCATTTAAGTTGAACTTAGCAATATATTTTTAGTCAACAAAAAGGGGAAGCATTTCTGCTTCCCCAATCTGTTTTGAGCAACTGCTCGAGTTAAACTAGCTTATGCAAAGCTAATGTTACTCATGGCAATTTCTCCAAGGTAGTCACCAGCATTACCTAGCGAACTGGCCGTGTTTGATAGCTCTACGTAGCCATACCTGGTCATGAAGCTAACAACTGGCTCAAATGTACTTGGATCAAGTACTGTACCTGAGCTCATTAGTGGTACATATGGGCAGTAGAATGCTGCTGCATCTGTCTCACTTGAACCCTTGTAACCAACTAGAACGGCAGTTGAATCTGCTGCATAGCTGTCTACATAGATACGCATTGCGCCATTTAGTGTACCAACGAACTTGGTGTTTGTTGGTGCCTCAAATGTGCCTTCAGTTGTACGAGCAAAAGCACTTGTGCTTGCACTCTGTAGAACTGTTAGTGCTTCTGGGCTAACAACTGCCCAGTTACCTGCACCACGACGTGTGCGCTGAGCAATCTTGTTAGCAACACGGTTGACTAGAACTGCAAGAGCTGCATGCTCGTCACCAACGTATGTTGCTGTACCACTAACTGCTGCCTGGTTGTAGGTCTCTTCTGTTGCTGCTAGTGAGCGAAGTGAACCGAGAACTTCCTGGTCGATTTCAGCGGTAATTTCTTGTGCTAGGGCAGCCATAATTTCTGCCTCAACATCGATACCGTGCATGGACTGTGCGTCCTGTGCGGCTTCGAATGTCCAGCGAGCCTGTAGCTTACGTGTTTTGGCTTCTACTGGTTGCTTCAAGATTTGGATTGAGATCTGGTTACCACCGTCACCTTCCATAGCTGCTGTTGCACCTGCACGACCTGTTGTGCTTGTTGCACTGGTTGTACCGGAATATGCTGTTGCAATCTTGAATGGGCTTAGTGCTTCATCACCTGCTACTGTGTCTGTATCAAATGGTGCTGCTGCTGAACTTGTAACAGTCTCAGCATAGCGAACACGTAGAGTGTGAATCTGACCAACTGGGCCCTGCATTGGTTGAACACCAACGATTTCGTTGGCGATAACTGTTGGCATAACACGACGGATAACTGGTAGAATAACACGGTTTAGTGTTGCTACGTTTCCGCTTGATGTTGCGCCAGTGGATGCTGCCTCTGCGAGATACTTCTTAGTATTCTCTAGGACAACTGACATGCTGCTGCGGCGTGAACCCTGTAGGCCCTCAAGTAGGGCGTCCTTGGTCTCGCTCCAACGGCTTTCTAATAGTACGTCTGACATTTATTGTCTCCCTTAGTACCTTACTTCAGGCCTGCCAACTTGCGTAGATCGATGATATTACTATCATCTTTCTGCTCTACTGCAGGTTGTGTTTTTATTTCTTTATCTCCTGTTACCTCACGGCTCTCAGAAATTACTTCCTTCTTAGCCTTTGGTGCAGCACCGTCAAGTACTGCGGGTAGATATCTGTCGAAAGCACCTTGTAACTTGCTTGTTTGAATGCTTTCTAGAAGGTCACGCATAATTGCGCCCTTTTCTTTATTGAGCTTGCTGAGTAGACTATTCATTACTTCTTTGCGTTGTACGCTTTCATTAATGACTTCTACTTCACGACTTTTACTCTCAATAATTTGTGACTTCTCTGTAATTACAGCTTGTGCTTCGTCGATGCGGTCTTGCATTTCTTGAACTTTTGATTCTAAATTACGAATCTCCTGATTCTCATTGAGGTGACTTACACCATATTCAGCTGCAAATGCTTCAAAGATCTTGCGGCCAAAACTATTTTGTTTGGCTGCTTCAATATCCTCACGTAGTTGAGTGAGCTCTGCTGTTAGCTTTGAATCAACGGCTTCCTTTACGATCTTACTTGACTTCTCAATAAAGGTCTTCTTAATTTCAGCAAACTTTTCGCGTGCTTCTTTAACAAGTTTAACCTTTGCATTGTGTACGTCTTGACGATCTTTCTGGAAATCCTGAATCTCTTCTGCTAGTTGTGAAACAACAAACTTTTCTAAACGGTCTACTACAGCGGCCTGTGCTGAGCGATCGTTATGAAGTTCTTTAATTTCTTCACTAAGTTGATTTACTAGGAAATTGTCAAAATTGCCTGAAGTCTCTTTCATACGTGCAACAAACTTGGCACGATCTTCTGCGAGTTTCTTCTTTTCTTCGGCAACCTGGACAAGCTCTTCTGTAAGAGTTTCAGTAACCATCTTATCTAAAGCCTCAACCATTGTGGATTTGTCGTGTTCGTAGCGACGAGCAAATTCCTCACGGAGTTCCGCCGTAACCTGTGTACGAACTTCACCCATTTTAACTTCCCATTCTTCCTGGATTGCTGTACGGGTGTCCTCGTTTACAAGGTCGCTATCTAAAAGTGGTTTGATAGCATCTAGCATTATTGTCTCCTAGATCTTTAGATCCCTGATAAGACGAGATACCTCGTCCTTCAAGTATTTTTGTACTTTGTTATTGCCATTTGCTTCTTTGGCAATCTCAAGTACATTGTGCCCATTACGCATATTTAAAAGTCCTTCGTAAATCGCTTTGGGATATGCATTTGGTGCACTGGGTTGTGCCACAACATCTACTGTGACAATTTCGAAGTCAGATACGTTACCAGTATTTTCATTAACGTTGCCGCTACCTCTACTGCTAACTCCTAACTTAACACCACTTTCCAACATGGTCTTTACTAGAGTACCCATTGGAGTTGGTAATACCTTTAGCTTTCCATAGCCGTTAGGGCCGTCCATCCACATTTCAGTAATCATGTGGCTAACACGATCTAAATTAATCTTTAGATCGTCGGGGTGATCAACTTCACCAAGCACACTGTTACCTGATGTGATCTGATCATTGAGCTGCGTAACGGCATCGGAAATCTCAGAGACAGGGTAAACACGCTGGTTTGCGTTCTTTACCCCGCCCTGGATACAAATGCCTTTCATGAAGAGATCCTTGCCTTCGTTCGCAGATTCTGTAACTATACGAGCTTGATCGAAAGTAAGGTGTTCTCTAAGGTAGTTCATATTGTCTACCTTATGCCTTTTTCATTGTTGCGACTTTTGGATCGGCTGCGTCTGTTTGAACTGTTGCTTTTGGTGCTGCTCCGCCCTTTTCTTCGCCGGTTGGATCAACTGCTTTGCCGCCCATGTTATTTTTCTTAGCAACTGGGCCTGCTTTGCCGTCACCCTGTTCTGCTGTAACTGGGGCTGGTGCATTCTCTTTGTACTCACGAACAACTTCTTCAGCTTCAAATGCAACTGATTCCATCTCTTCCTCTTCGTCTTCCTCTTCTTCAGCTTCTTCAGCTTCTTCGTCGCCCATTTCCATGTCTACTTCTGCATCCATGTCCATGTCGCCGGCTTCTGCTTCTTCGTCACCCATTAGGCGATCAAATTCGGCTTTAAGTTCGTCAAGTGCGTCTTCAAGGTCAACAACACGATCTTCTATATCTTCATCTTCCTCGTGATCTGCCTCTTGGGCTAATCCGTGTTCATCGGCTTCGATATCAGCAATCATGTCGTCTGCTGCGTCGCCGCCTAGTTCTTCGTCAAAATCGCTCTCTTCAACAGCTTCTTCTTCAACAGCTTCTTCTTCAACTGTTTCTTCTTCAACTGCTTCGTCAACTGTTTCATCGTCAATAAGGCTTTCATAAATGGAACGACTACGTTCTACTACGATATCATGAAAAAGCTCACGTGCTTTTTCAGAATCTTCTGCAATTAGTAGCTCAATGAGCTGGTTAAATTTATCTGACATCAAAAGGCTCCTTTTGTCATAAGGCATTTAAGTTATTTATAATATGATAAGATTTTTTAGTTAAATGTACAGTTTTTGGTTCAAAAACTTTACTATAGCGAAGATTCCTGAGCAGGCATCTTGTACTGTGCTTTTATTTTTATTAATTCTTCTTTATATTCAGTAGTTTTTGCATCAGCAAGTAAACGTAAACGCCCTATTTGTTTAAGAGTAAGACGTGTTTTACGTGTATCTGTCTTCTGAGCAATAGAATTATCATCTACTTCTGATGTTTTTTCTTTTTTATCAAGTTCAAATAAATGCATTGTAAACTCCAGAAGTATTTATTAAACTGTAGGCGGTGGAGTTGGTACTTCACCACCTGCTTCAGGAGCAGGTGCTTCTGTTTCCACTCCTGCTTCAGGTTCTTCAGTGTCTGCACCTACATCAAATGTGTCTAAATCGTTCTGAATATCACCACCAGTAACACCCACACTACGCAGGCTGGGCATGTCTGAGGTTATGTCTTCTGTATTTTCTTCAGCCCAAAGCTTTTCATTCTCTTGCATTTCTTCTTCTGTTAGACCCAAGAAACGCTGCATAAGGAAGCGTTTGCTCATATACGGAAACTGTTCTAACTGATTAAATGTACTAATACGAGCAGTATCTATCTCAGTTTCTCTATACTTGCTGAAATTTTGTGGTTGATTTAAACGTAGTTCAAATGCACTATTATCTAGCTCTAGTCCTCTATATTTTAGGAAGATCTTAAACTCTCTGTCAAAAGTTTCACAAATTAAACGCTGTAGCCTCTTACAGTATTCGTTAAATCTGTACTCTTGGATAAGTGCTGTACCCAGTCTACCATCGTTATAAGTTCGTTCACTGTCATCTGGACCTGTTGGTAGATAACTGCTGGGAATACGCAAACCACGATAAAGTTTATTTGTAAAATAACGTAAGTCGTCAATCTCGCCTAGGTTTGTGCCACCTGGTAGTGTTTCAACTTTTGATCCACGTCCTTCTGCTGTCTGTGGGAAGAAGTAGTCTTCATTAATACTAAGTGGATTGTAAGTTGTATCCATAATGTTAGAGCCGCCACCAGTTTGACTGGGAATACGACGCTGATGAATCTCATTCTTCACACGCTCTACAAAGCTCATTGCCATGTGTGCCGGCATGTTACCCACATCCACATAGAATACACGACGCTCTGGAGCACGTTGAATACGGTAGATAATAATAGCGTCTTCTAGAAGTTCTTTCTGCTTGTATACTTTAAAAATATTTTCTAGTATACTGTTACCAAAAGGCCAATTAGCATCTAGACCTTCAGTAAGACTGCAATGTACAATGTGTTCTGCACCAATAGCATTTTCATTAAATGATTGATCAAATCTACCAGTACTACCACTTCCCTGACTGGTATATGTAGTACTAGGAGCAATATATCCGTGGTTCCTATCGCCTCTATTACGATTAATGTTATCAGTAGCAGTTGCTTGTGTAGCTGTTAGGTTCTGGAAATTAGGGTTAATATTTCTTAATACATATTGTTCAAGTTTCTTACCTTCACTTTCGTTGACAATAACCTTCATTACATCAACCATGTCAACCCAATATAGTTCACATGTTTCCGGATCACGAATGAAAACCTGATCACCATACTTTAGAGTGTTTCTAAAAACCTTAAAGATACGTTTATTGAACTCGTTGATGTTATTCCAGTTAATTAACTGTGTCTTAATAGTTTCTACTTCACTGGGTGTAGGTGATTCATTCCAGTAGATATCAAACGCTGTGCCGTTTTCTTCATTAGTTTGTGTGCAAAACTCAGCTAAAATATCAAGTGCACTATTAACTTCTGAGTCAACATCCATATTTTCATATTGATTATAGCGTTCAATACGATTGGGATGACCTACATAAACTTCAGGCAAATGACTAGCATAGTGACTATATTTTAGATCACTACTTTCCCCCGATGTACTTGTTAGGGGGCTAACGTTGTTTACTACTTTGAAATGCTTTTTCCAAGACATATTATATTATAACACCTTTTTACTATTTAACCTAATTTTCACTATTACTATCAATTCATTGATATGCGTTTAAGATATCCGGTGGCTGCTTGTGAACCGTCTGACTGTACTTTAATCATTTGCTCTAATAATTGCCCGTGCCTTGCCAATTGTGTTGAAATCGTTTCAAGAGTTTGTGAGTCTTTTCCAGCTGCTGATACACCATCTGCCGCTGCCATTTGAATTTCTAAGTTTGGCGTAATAGTTCCAGGTCTTGGTGGAGAAAATATTTCAGGACCTTGTTCACCAACAATGTAAGGTCTATTCATACTTACAGGACCACCAAATGCCCTAGGTGTAAGCGAGGGTTGATAGTGTAACGAGGGCTTAGGAGTAAGCTCTTGTAACGCAGCGTCAGCTTGCTCTTGGGTCATCTTATTTCTTTTAACATCAAGTGCTAAAAGCTGTTTGTTTCTTTTGTAATCCCGCTGTTGTTCACTCATTAGTAAGCTCAGCCGACGCCGTGCTCCCCTGTTATTGGGGTCGGCGGCAATCTGAGATTCTAACTCTTCAATTTTTAATTGGCGCTGCACAACAGGTTCTTTCAATTTTTTTATTTTTGTGTCAATTTCTTCTTGCGGCGATGGGTCCTTACCGCGTTTCATCCAGCCTGGTAGAACTCTTCTTAGTGCTGCCTCAAAAGCTTCAGCTATTTTTGTCGCTACATCAGAAAGTATCTTTCCAGGATCTTTTACTTTATCCATGAATTTAACTGCATCTTCAAGTCCGGTTGCAAAACCTCCAATCATCCCACTAACTTTATCCACAAGTGTGGTGAATAGTTCACTGCCTATGATCTTGGTAACCGCAGTTTCAAGAGCAACCTGAAAATCCATTATCTTCCTTTGGAATCCCAACATACTTTCTGTAAATTTGTCACCAGCTATACCCTTACTAGCGTTTTCAAGATCCTCTTTGATTTTATCAATACCTAATAGTCTTTGTGCATAATTCCTGGCCTCTACAAATGCACCGGCAGATTGTTTTAATGCTTCACTGCTGGTGTGTCCTGACACAATAATTGCTTGTGCGCTATCCTGAACATCCTGAGAAATTTGTGCTGCTCTGCTTTCCATTGCCGCATTTATGCCTGCAGCACCTGAAGTTGGGTTTGCTATAGCTTCTCGCATTGCTTCCATTGCTCCTGGCATCGTCATCGCCAACCCAGCACTATCTTTTGTAGCGTCGCCAAATAGAACAAGGTCTTTAAATAATGGTTGCATATAAGTAGGAAGCGCAGCCATCTGTTTTGTAAGTCCTTCAGCCGCATCTGCACCCATTGTGCTTAGTTTTGCCTGAAACTGGGCATCTTTAGCAATAGCTCGCATTTTAGCTTTTTGTTCTTCATTACTCTCACCGGTCAACTGTTTAGCAATCATTAATTCTTTTCTATAATCTACAGCACGTTTTGCCAACTCAGTAAAATTACCATTAAAGTTAGATAGTTGTACACCACTACCAGAAAGCATGGATAGATACTCGCCTAAATATGCAGGCTGGTCTTTCAGAGAAACACCCATTAGCTGTAGACTACGTTCTAATCCGGTTCCTTTAACCGCTTTTTGTACATCACTAAGTGCCTTAGCGCCCGCAGTTGCACTACCAGCAAATCGTGTCAGTCCTGCTGAGTTCTCAAGAAAACCTTTGCTAAACGATTCAAAGCTCTGACCTGCCTCGTGGGCTGCTTCTCTCATCCCCAACATGCTTCCGCCAAATGTTGCGCCAGTATCAGCAACAGCATTAAAGGCATCAGCAGTTTTAGTAGCTGCGCCTAATAAGAAGGAAAAAGCTCCCCCAAGTGCTTCACCAGCACCTTTTATTGCACCTGATAAACCTCCCATTAAAGGTACCAATCCAGCGATCGCTCCTGCGGCTGCAAATACACCAGATATCATAGTCTTCATACCCGTAATCACACCTTCAACACCACCTCCAAGTGATTTAAATCCGGAGCCTATTGTTTTTCCGCTGGCTAGCATATCAGATTTGGCTTTTTTAAATGCTTTGGCTACATCATTAGCTGCACGATCTAGAGAATCAAAACTGCCATCTAGTTCCTCTGCTCCCTGTGCTACTTGTTTAAGACCTTTGGAAGCTGCACCAGTGTTATCGTTTTGTTTTTTAAGTGCACCCATTTTTTCTGCGATTTTTGACAGTGTTGCTTCACTCGCAGGACCACCAGCTACGAATGATTCCAGTTGTTGTATTAAATCTTGTAGTTGTGATTCGTCCATAAAAAAGCCTAGACCCTATAATATGCGTAGATAAATATTATTATAAATCTACACATTATATTTATTAGGAGAAATCTATGGCTTTATCATCCGATGATCTAAGCAATTTATCAGGACCTATAGAACCAAATCCACTACAGAAACACTTTAGATCTCCTGCTATTCAGTTAAAATTACCCAGTCAGGGAAATTACTGGAGTCAAGGTGCGTTGGATCCTACACTAACTGGAGAGTATCCAGTATATCCTATGACTGCAAAAGATGAGATGCTTTTTAATAATCCGGATGCACTACTTAATGGTCAGGGAGTGGTAGACGTTATCAAAAGTTGTATACCTGCTATTAAGGATCCTTGGGCTATTCCTAATATTGATCTTGATGTCATTTTAATAGCTATTCGTATAGCCAGTTATGGAGAAAAGATGGAATTCCTTTCTACATGTCCAAGCTGTAAAGCTGAAAATAACTACGACGCTGATTTAAAACTTTTCATTGACAGGCCAATGGATTTTACTGTTTTTCAAGAAACAAAAACACATAACAATCTAACTTTTGCTTTTAAACCACAAAATTATAAAACTATCAATACATTAAATATGGAAACTTTTAATACTGAAAGACTTGTAAGAGTTACGCAGGACCAAAGTTTATCAGACGATGAAAAGATTGCAAAAGTAAATGAAATATTTGAAAGACTAAATGGCTTTACTGTAAGTATGCTAAAAGATGGTATTGCTAGTATTACCATGGATGACGAAACTGTTGTTACTCATCCTGGATTTATTGATGAATTTATTAGGAATACAGATAGGAAAACATTTAAATTTATTCAGGACTCAATTACTGCTATAGCTGAGAAAATTAAAACAAAACCACTGCCTATGGTATGTCCTGAATGTCAACACAATTATGAAATTCCATTTACGTTTGATAACGCAAATTTTTTCGACTTAGACTCTTAAACTTATCCCGCGACGAAATAGTATCCATGCTAGAAAGCATGGAAAAAGAAGTTAAGAGTCTAAAGCGGGAATTATTTACACTGTGTTGGTATATGCGGGGTGGTCTGACCTATGAAGAAGCAAGTTTCCTCAGCCCACAGGAAAGAGGAATAATAAGAGATCTTATTGATAGTAATCTGGAAACCACAAAAAAGACGGGATTGCCGTTTTTCTAATTAGAGTTTCGACCAGTCTGAACTTCCCTCTTCTTCTTTTAGTACTTTAGGTTCTTCTTTTATAAAATCATCAGGATTCAGAGTAATTTTATTAGCCATATTATGTGGCGATTCTAAAGCTGAACCTTTTACATATGTAAGTTCAAGTTTTGTCATTATATCAAATTTGAATCCTAATTCTTGAACTTTGTCTACAAATTCGATAAATGTATGTTCTAGATCACTTCGTGTTCTTTTATCCATCTCTTACCCATTCCGTAATAGTGTCTTGTTTTGGGTAGATGTATTTACACCTTTATTAATACTACATTATAACTTATTATTTTGTTTTGTCAATCGTTACGGATGATCTACGATCATCCAAACACTCACTTTCGTTCGTGTTTTTTTTCTTTATTTTTAATGATTTAATATTTCCCAGAAGTTTCAGTCAGACGGAACCACGTAATGGTCCCGCCTAATCTGGTGACATTTCCCGTCATTATCCAGCATCCGGAAGTAGGTATTTGTAGCACTCCAGGGACTCTGACCTTTTCCCACCTACGTCGACAGATAGTATACGCTATCTCTGTATCCTCGTTCCTAGTTGATACAGTGTTTAGGAGTATTGCTCGCAACTCGCCAGATCCAGCCGTATTTCTACTGCCTCAAGGCGTTGATTCAAGGTTGCTATATTGAGCCTAAATTAAGCCGATACTTGCCATTCTTCTTTGTGACGGAGCCTAAAAACTATGCCATATAATTGATGTTCACTGGATACATGTACTGGTTTAGTACCGTGTAGATATCTACTGTCATAGAGCATAAATCTACCAGGCAATGGGCTAACTACATTAGATGCAGGCCCTATGGGAAATCCTCTATCCTGGTCTTTATCTATAAATCCAGTATGGTCCCCAGTGTCGGGAGCATCTGCCCAGAATATAGTTTCACCAAAATAACTGGGATACCAAACAATATTACTAAAGTAAACTAGTGTATAATAACCTGCTTCTTCTGGTTTATGATTATCTCTATGAATTGCCTTTGGTCTTTTCCTTAACCAGTTGTCAATACCATGAATGTATACATTCCAGCCAATACCAGGCGTACCCTTTTCGCCATAACGAGGACTTATCCCAGTCATATAATTTGGCATTCCTTCAGCTTTGCCTTCAATTTCAAACTTGCCATCTAATACGTTATTATTAATGTGTTGCCAGAGTTCAAAAATCCGAGGGCTGCGTTCTTCAAGACTCTTGTCGTCCCATGCTAATGGGCAACGATGAGTAGAAGGGTAATTGGTATCTGGAGATAGATAGGTCTTAGTTCTAGGATACCATTTGCTTGCTGGAGGATCATAGAAAGTAACATGATATTCTTCATCTAAGACATATTCCCAAGTTCTTTCCATAAGATCTTTTGGAACTTGATTATCAAAAACTTTTAGATACCATGGATCCATGATATTGTATTCTCCTACTTGTTTGATTCTGTGATAATTTTCTGACTCTTGTGTACACGAACTCGTATATGTCCATTGTACCATTCGTCGGATTCTAAAACACGGTGCCTGAACTGTTCTCTTGCTTCAATGTAACTACACTCTCCCTTGCTGTAACAATAGAAAAGTATCTCACGTTTGAAGTTTTCTTTGCCTAGTAGTTCTATGTCTGCCGTTAAATTGTCTGATGAGCCGTAATAATCGCGCCAGTCTGATTCTACTGTTGAACGTCGTTTATTTTTTCTGCCTTTGAGAGGGGGCCTGGTCTTTTTAAATTGAGCTAGTTTTTTGCCTATGTATTTTCTATTGTCCAGAGTATTAGAGATCAAGTAGACAAAGCCTACTACTCCCTCTGGTATATCTTCTACTGGTTTGCCGTTGTATAACCATGTCATGTATATTATATATAATCAACCCGTTTCAGATTTGCATAAAGTGAAATTTCTGTAGCGCGTGTATATTTTATTAATTTGTTTCATACCCAACAGCGTAGTTTTCATCTACAATGCTTGATCTGCATTTTAGACTACATTCTACCCAGGTATCTGTGTTCATACTGAAAAAAAACTTCTCCCACAGCTCGTGATTTAACACTTGTTCTATAGTTAGATCATTTTTTACATTCAATATGTGTCTGTATTTTTGAAAAAAACTATCTTCATATTTAATAGTCTTATCTTCAAAACTCATTTCATTATAAGGAAAACTAGTCCAACTGCATGGATGAACAGTGCCTTCCGCATTTATAAACATACCTCTATTTCCCACCAAGCATAGCGGAATTAAGGTATCGGTTGTTTTAGCATTAAGATATTTCTGTAAGTTGGTACGCATGTATTGATCAATATTTTGAATACGATTGGTTAAACGCTGTACATACCTTTCATATCTATCTGTTTTGCTTATATATTCACTGCTTGGTTCTAGTGTATCAACTTCTCCCCAAGCGCCTGGGTACTTAAAATTAAATTTTGTACTCTTGGTCCATTGTATAGCATCGCATCCGTTTTGTCTAGCTAAGTCTTCAATTTTATGTAAGTTATTTTGATTAAAACTAAAATAGATAGCAGCCCAATTTACAAATGCTGTGCTTTGGTGTCCCATGATGCGCATTCCAAGCATAATGCTTTCAAAATTGTTATTAATACGGTACAAATCATTCGATTTTTGATCGTAACCATCTACACTAAAGTTCACAGTATCATATTCATTGCTAATTCTAGCAAACTCTTGCCACCAGCCTTCTGTTTTATAACTTCCATTTGTTATTGTATAAACATGACAGGTAGGCTTTATATCTTTGATATACTCGATAATTTTCAAGTAATCTTTGCAGTAAATAGGATCTCCTACGTCTCCGCACATTGTAAAGCGTTGAACATGCTCTGCAATAAAATCGCTAGGAAATGCATGCTTAAATTGCTCCACACTAATTTCTTTATGGAGCCATGGGGTATCTGGCATTTCTGTTCGAGGACACCTAGGACAGCGCAAACTACATTTGCTGCTAGGTTCTATATGCCAGTGGTATAGTTGCCAGCCATATATGTTTTTCATGGTTGTATCCTAATAAAATTTTCATGACTGTTTATAAAATCAACAATTTTATTTGCAACCAAAACAGGGTCTAAGCAAGGCATTGAATAAAGGTCATCAACAGGCTTGTGGTTTTCTTTGTACCTGTTATTATTAAATTCTGTTTTGGTAAGTCCAAGTCTTACTTCTTTTACTACTACATCAGGGTAATCTATTTTAAGCATTTTTCCAAAGTGTTCCAGCGCAACTTTGCTCAAACTATACACAAGATCGTTACCCCAATACTTGTCATTGTTTGTACTTGTGATATTAACAACTATTAGGTTGGGATTTTTTTGTAATGCCAATTGTGTAATGCGCATCGCACTCACTAAATTAGTGTTTAAAATGCGTTGCCAATGATCAAATTTATGATCTGCAAAAAGAACTTTCCCACCGAGATCATGCCCGGCATTATTAATAACAATATCCGCATATGGGATCTGTGCCTCTGTGATGCTCTGGGGGTAATCTAAGTCTACAGTTTTTCTTGTTAAATTTGTAATATTCCAATCTACAAATTTGTGGATATTAGATCCAACACCACTTGATGTTCCTGTTATTAATGCTTTCATACCACTTCTACATCCGTCTCGTAACTAGTGAATCCATTTTCCTTAACAACCTTAAGGATATTGTTAACACGCCCGCCAAGTTCATCTTTATGACTAACCAGCCATACACTCTTGTTACGATCTCTGCTCATCTTCTTTAGGGCTGCAAGTGCATTTTCAACACCGCTAGCGTCCATGCCACTGTCAACAACCTCGTCAATGAATAATAGATTGATTGGATGATATAGACTTTCCCATACATCACGGAACGCCCAGCTCAAACTTAAAATCAGTCTATTTCGTTCGCCTCTACTGAGATTATCAAAGTCCAAGTCACGGCCTAGTTCCTGTATTTCTACTGTTAGATCGTTCATAAAACGAACAGTATGTGATAAACCCATGTGTCCCAAGTAGTAGGTTAACCGTGCATTAAGGAACTGTAGATTCTGGTCTATAATGCGTTTACGTATGAAACTGTCTTTGTTGGTTAGCAGTTTTAGTAGGAAGTCCTGGTGGTCACGGAGTCTAGCAAGTTCGTTGATAGTATCCCAACTTACCTGCTCAATACCCTGACTTTCCATTTCCTCAATCTGCTCACTGTAAGGGTCTTCATCTTCTGTACGCTTGGCTAGTTCCTTTTCCAAACTTGCAACTGTGGTACGATGATTATAAGCATCGTCGATGGTATCGTAAAACACCTGCGGAGCAACACCAAGCTCGCCCTCTCGCAATACATCCAAATGTTCAACACGTTGAGTTTCGTTAGCAAGTATCTGCATTGCAGCTTCCCGCTTCTGTTCCTGCTTACTGGCTAGAATTTCTTCCTGCGTAGTATCATGAATATCCTGCCCACAAGCATGACACTTGTGTTCTTCAAGTAAACTAATTTCTTTATCTAGTTTACCAATAAGTTTATTCTGCTTGTCATTGTCACTATCAATGCTACTAATCCAACGCTCTGCTTCTTCACGCCGTTTCTTTTGCACATAAAAGTCTTCTAACAGTTTATGATTAGCAAGTTCACTATCAATATCAATATGTGCTAGATCTTCGATACCTGACTGCAACTTTTTTACGTCTTCATCACGTTTAGCATGCCAAAGGCGCTGACGTTTCTTTAGACTGTCAATCTGCTCTTCGATACGTTTGTTAGCATCCTCAACTGCTTTGATACGATATTCTTCTTCAGTAATCATATCCTTAGTCTGCTTGCCAAGTTCCTTTAGTTTTTCTGCCTTCTCACTAAGCATGGTAATGCCCAGCATCTGTTCAATAATATCACGCTGGTCACTAGCACTTAGGCTTAGGAACGGTTGCGTATAGGTGTTGAGAGCAACAAGGTGTTTGAACATTTCGTGACTCATGTTCAACTGTTTTTCAATAGCAGACTGTGTTTCTCTACTATCACCCTGTTGTTCTTCGGACTCTATTTCACCAACCTTATACTTGAGAACATTAGGTTTACGTCCGCGCTCAATATGATACTGTTCGCCGTTTAGCTCAAAGTCAACAGTAACTAACATATTTTTACTGTTGGTCTTGTTAATCAAGTTGTCACGCTTGATATTAGTAAGAGCTTGGCCGTAGAGAGCATAACTCAGTGCATTGATGATTGTGGTTTTACCCGTGCCATTTCTGGCGCCAGAGTCATCACCTCCTTGATCTAAGTTTTCACCAAGCACAAGAGTGAGATCACGTCTGTTAAAATCGACAGCCTGGGTCTGATTTCCAACCGACATGAAATTCTTAACGGTTAACGTATTTAACTGAAACATATTCTTATGATATAGTAAAATTGAATAACTATCAATATAAATTTATAGAGGAAAAGTCTGCCCAGAAGGATTTCAACCGGGCAGACTTTTATGACCGTTCAAAATAGTAATCACCTCCTAATAGGTCCTTACGGTCAAAATCAACAGATTATACTAC
>Ga0099850_1000753_pt1 | contig 14892 bp, 21 predicted proteins | sample CB_VirMetaG_5_FD_79182 | JGI IMG/M metagenome (GOLD analysis project Ga0099850, IMG submission 79182) | Freshwater to marine saline gradient viral communities from Chesapeake Bay - CB_1508_1D Viral MetaG | ecosystem: Environmental > Aquatic > Marine > Coastal | place: USA: Chesapeake Bay... | reverse complement strand
TACTCAATGAAAGTCCAAGGCGTGGACTTTGCTTTCTCTGATCGTGTTACTGCAGATAATTCTGCATTTGTTTCTTTGGGTAAAAAAGATGATAAGTTTACTGTCTTTGATTGTCAACTCAAAAAGGGAATGAGTGCCTATGAACAACTTAACTTTATAAAAGAGTCTTGCCATTCTGTTCATCATTACGATGAGATTGCTTTAGAAGAGAACTCAATCAAGTCAATTAGTAAGGATATTGAGCAGTTCGGGTTACCCATTAAACTATATTGGACTGGAGCGTCAGACCCTGCAGCAAGTAAACAAGACCATAAGAAATATGACTTTCCAGGAATAAGGAAAACTGTGGGAAAGATAAACCTGATTATGAGATTAGGTACAGCTTTTGAGAATGGTAAGTTTGTGTTACCTTACAAAACAGAAGAGGACAAAAAGATTACAGATAGAATTTTAGCAGAATGTACTTCCTTTGCGTTAGCTGATGGGAAGTTAGTTGAAGGAGGGATTCACCCAGACATCCCGATAGCTTTAGGATATGCGTTGGAGAGTATAAACCAGTTCGACAATGTGGTGGTGATGTTTTAATGTATCTTAGAAAATGCAGACATTGTAAGAGAATCTGCAAGATAAAACAAAAACATGGAAAACTGTGTGATGATTGTTCTAGGATGTTTGAAGAGATTAGGGTTGTTAAAATTAAAGTGGGGAAATACAATAGTTTACTAATTCAATATGAGAAAAGAATGATGGAATTAGAAGGTAAAATCGATGGAGCTAAACAAAATTAAAGAATATAACGGCGAACGTGTCTGTGTTGACATGAAGAATGGTCGTAAAATAGAAGGAGCACTTGTTTTCTATAACTGGGAACAACAAGTTGTACATTTAAGTTCATACACCATCTTTAACAAGACTGGCGAAGAAGTAATCAATGAAGGTAGATTCATCATAATCAATCAAAAAGAATGGACTACTTTGAGGGTAAAATGAAAGAAATACCAGATGAAGAGACAAGAGAAAAGATACTTAGAATATTTCAAGGTGGAGATTTAGAATTTGCTGTCAGGGACAAGAATTTTCCTGAAGAAGAATTTTGGATGTCAACACAATTCTTAGTCACATCTATATCAGAATTGGTTTTAGATGCAATTGAAGAAGTTAAACAGGGCAAATAAAAAATGAAAGAACAAAGATTTAATAAATTAGAAAACGGAGATGTTGAAGGAATTCAAATCTACGCAAGTACAGAAGTAACAATACCAGTAAATGGAGAACAAGTAATCATAGGTACACAGCCTGAGTACGAAGTTCCTCAGATTATCTTAAAAGATAAACTGCCAATCTTACTGGATTACTTAAAGAAGCAGAAAGAAATGTTGGAAAGTAGAGTTACAGCAGCAAAAGAAGTAATTGAGAAAACTGACTACATTGATCTGGATAAGATTAACGATGCAATTCTAAAGATACCAGCAGATAAGTTGAACGCAAAAAAGCTTCAACATTTACAACAACTAACTCAAGATTTTTATATGAAAAAGAACGCAATTGAGAATATGAAAGTTTTAGAGGAAAATGTTGTGAAAATACAAGAACAGATAGATTTTCTATCAAAACTGGTATAAATTATTTAAATAAGAAATGGGATATAGAGTTTATATCCCTCATTTCATACTCATGGCATTCAATTTATTTGGCAAAAAGAAAGACTCAAAAGTCGAAATAAAAGCGAGAGCTCCATCAAATCCTGAAGGAGATGTTGCAGTAATACCTTCTCAGAATGAAGGGATCTTAAAAACATATATTCCAGGATTCTTATATAAACCACCTTTTGGATACCCAAGACCTGAAAACTTACCACTTATAAGACAAACTGCCAAAAACCCTTACGTTTATTCTATCGTTAAAACATTATGTGATGAAGTGGCTTCTGCAGATTGGGATATCTGTGTTAAAGAAGGCGTTGAAGAAACTCCAGAACTTAAAGCTAAAAGAGAAGAGATAATCAACTTCTTTATAAATCCAAACGGTAACAGAGAATCATTCGCTCAAATCTTAAGAGCAGTAACAAAAGATATCTTAGAACTTGATTCAGGGGTAATTGTAAAATCATTCAATCAAGCTGGAGAGTTAGTTCAAATCTTTGCTCGTGATGGTGGTTCTTTCTTGAAGAATCCAGATATCTATGGTTACATGGGAAATCGTGTCGATATCATTGAACCTATGGACGAGGAACTTATCAACTCTTATGGTGAAGAAGAACGAATTCACCACTACGATTTATACTACAAACATCAAGCTGCTTACTTTCAATATGGATGGACTTCTGCGTCAATGCCAATTCCATTCGGTAAACAGGAAGTTGTTTATATGATGCAAAACCCAAGAACAGATTCCATTTATGGACTTTCACCTGTGGCAATCTTATCTGATATACTTTACACACTTATTTATGGATCTCAATACAACTTAGATTTCTATATGAACAATAACATGCCAGAAGGCGTGATGAGTCTTTTAGGTGCAGACCAAGCAACATTAAAAGCAACCAAGGAAAGATTTGAAGGCACATTCAGAGAAAAGGATGAAAACACTGGATTCTTTAGAAGAGTTGCATATAGATTGCCTTGGGTTAATCGTGAAGTTACATTCACACCATTCCAGTTAGACCCAAAAACTATGCAGATTATAGAACAACAACAATGGTTTACTAAAGTTGTTTGGATGTGTTTTGGAGTTACTGCTGAAGAAATGGGATTTACTGAAAACTCAAACAGAGCAGTATCAGAATCACAACACGCTATCGCACAGAGAAAAGCTGCAAGACCTATCTTTAAGACAATTCAATACCATATCAACCAAGAACTAATACCAGAGTTTGGAACTACTGATTTAGAGTTTAAGTTTGTTGAATACAACTTAGATGAAGAAATGAAGAAGTACGACCTTTACTTAAAGAAACAACAATTAGGAGTTGTAACTCCAGAAATGATTGCAGAAGAAGAAGGTTTAGATGTTGAAAAGGTAAGACAGGCTCAAGAAGAAAAGAAAGCTAAAGAAGAAGCTGAGATGCAAATGCGTCAAGGTTTCAATAATGTTCAATCAGATAAGAAATCGTTGTTGATTACAGAGGTTCCTGATGAGTACGAAGATGAGTTTGAAGTTGGTGACAAAGTAAAAGTTATCAATGGGTCAAAAGATTATTTAGATAAGGTTGGAACTATCCTGAGTATAGGCGAAAAAGGTTCAATTGTTGTTCAGTTCGAAGTTGGCAAGGATATTTTTGGAGCTAAACAACTTGTACTTATTGATGATGAAGAATCTGAATTAAGTTCTATAAAAGCGAAAGACCCTTTTAATATGACTGAACTTGAAAGAAAGATGGTTCGAGATATTGATATCAGTGGGAAGAAGTTAAGAAAAGCACTAAAAAAGACTCTCGATAAAAATGAACTCTGAACTTAAATCCGTAATTAATGATTTTGTAAATAGTATTTCTGCGTTACTTGAAATTAAAGTAACCAAAAAGCTAGTTGATGAAACTGTTGGACCTCTTTATGATAAAGGGTTCGAACAAATTGAAGTGCAGTTCGATATGAACCTGCCTAAGAATTCTAAAGAGATTGCTTTCTTGAAACAAACTACATTTGAGAACATACAAGCACTTAATTCCCAAATGAAAGATAAGTTGAGAAAAGAACTTACAGACGCTTTACTAAATAGAGAAAGTGTGAGTAAGATTTCACAAAGGCTTACTGATGTTTTAAAGATGAGTAAGAACAGGGCAAGAATGATTGCTCGTACTGAAAACAATAGAGTGTTTAATGCAGGAAGACATTCAGCTGCTGAAAAAACTGGATACAATATCAAAAAGTTTGTAAGTGTAAGAATGGATGACAGGACATCCCCAATTTGTGAAAGAATGCACAGAAAATATGGAAGTGAAGAAAAGGCGATTCCATTAAAAGCTAAATTCAAAGATTCTACAAGTGGACAAGAGTTCTTAATGACTCCGTTCCATGTGAATTGTAGGTCAAGAATCAATTACGTATAACAATGAATAAAACTTGTAAAATAGTGATTTTTGGTATAAATTATTTAAATAAGATTTGCTATAGAGGTAATTATGGAAACATTTAACTATCAAGTTCCAGGATTTGAATGGTCAGTTACTGAAATAAAAGGTAACAAAAAACATTATGTTGAAGGCTTTATTTCTACAATAGATGTTGATGATTATAATGAAGTTGTAACAGAAAACGCTCAGAAGAAAATCTACAATATTGTAAAATCCAGAATGGAAGCACAAACTCCAATTACTATGGATTTAGAGCATGAAGAGTTCTTAAAAGATGGCAAGGTTTTAGATAAACCAAAAGCGAATAAGATTCCAGTTGCTAAAATAGTTGATGTTGAACTTAGATCAAGAGGAGTTTGGGTTAAAGCTGAAATTAATAAGGATTCAGAAATCTTTGATAATGTGTGGGGAAGTATTAAAAACAGAATGCTACACTCATTCAGTATAGCTTTCGCACCTTTAAAAGCTGTAACTAAATCAATAAATGGAGTTGTTCATAAGTTTATTGAGGATCTAAACTTAATTAATGTTACTCTAACAGGTTGTCCTGTTAATACTAACGCAACTTTCACTCCAGTAATGAAAGCTGCATTAAAATCAATGGGTGAAAATATGGAAGAAAATAATAATACACCAGAACCGAGTGCTCCAGAAGCACCAGTTGAAACTCCAGAAGTTCCAGCTAAAGAAGAAAAACCAGTTACTGTAAATGATATTGTTGAAACAGTAAGGGATTTAGAAAAACAAAAAGCAGAGTTAGCTGCAGAAAAAGCTAAATTAGAACAGGAAAGAGCAGACTTTGAAGCGAGTAAAACTCCAAAGGAACCTGCAGAACCTGAAACTCCTACTAATGCTGAGCCAGTGTCACCACTGTCTCAAGTGAAATCTATGAAGGATAAAATTATAAAACTAGAACAGGAAAATGCGAATTTGAAAGCAAGGTTAGCAACACCAATCTTCAAATCAAAGATCAAATCACCTGAAATGGCAATGAAAGATGTGCCAAAACAAAAGGAACTAAGCCCTTTAGACTTAGTATAAACGAGGAAATTTAAAAATGGCAAGTACAGGACAGTTCAGTGCAGAAACTTTTGATGTAGAAGGTGCTTATGCACAATCTTTTGGTGCATTACCAAATAAAAGTGTAATCAGCAACCCTTTTCAAGATATTGACGCTAGAACTAACATTAAATCAGCATACAGTACAGGATTAAAAGCACATACTACTGAAAGTGGTGGAGCTGGTACTGCAGGTTATGCAATGATCCCAATTTTCGTAGATCCGAAAATCGTGGACCAGACAAGAAAATACACTCCTATGGTAGAGTTAATCCCAAGAGTGACAAACAAAGGTCTATTCGCAGATTACAATGTAATCACTGCAAAAGGTGGAGCTTTCACTAGAGCAGAAGACTCAGCTTTAACAGAAACTAATACTACATACGACAGAAAATCAACTGCTATCAAGTTCTTATACGCTGTTGGTAGAGTAACTGGGCAATCCAAAGCAGGGCAACCAAGCTATGTTTTAATGGGTATGCAACCAGGATCAGGAGCAACTGGACCTTTCTCAGACCAAGGTGCGCCAAATGCTAAACAACAAGAAGTTTTAGTAAAAGCACGTGAAATGAGAGAACTTCAAGAAAACCTAATTATTAACGGAAACGCAACTACTTCAGCTATTTCAGGAAACCCTAACGGAACTGAATACTCAGGTATTGTTACTTTAATGGGAACTACAAACAAAGTTGATAAGAATACAACTGCTCTATCTTTAGGAGACATCGATTTAGCTGTTCAGTACGCTTTCGATGATGGTGGTAGACCTAACTTAGCAGTAGCTTCAAGTTCAGCATACACCGACTTACTAGGATTATTAAACCAAAGAATTGGATACATGCAGTCTCAAGAAAATATGTTCTGGGGATTCTCAGCTGTAACTCTAAATACTATGGTTGGTAAAATTCCAGTGATTCCAAGTATGTACCTTAGCAACACTTCTGGTAGTAAAGCAATTTACTTCTTAGACCTAAGCGTAGTTGAAATGAGAGTACTTCAAGACTTAACATACGAAGAACTAGCACACACTAATGACAGTGACAAGTTTATGTTAAAAATCTACGAAGCATTAATCATTAGGAACACAGCATTCTGTTCATTCATTGGAGAGATTGCATAAAGGTAACATAAGATGGCTAACGTAAACGCTGCAGTGGTACCAATCGCTCCTATTGTTGGAGCAAACAAAGAAGGATACATTTTAGGATGGTTGAACTCTGCTACTAAAGCAGCTCAAAACGATACCATCACAATTACTAACGCAAAAGATGTTGATGAGGCTTCTTGCCTTAATCTTGATGCAACAGGTGCAGCAGAAACTAAAACAATCGCAGCAAATGTAATCACATGTACTAGTGCAACAGGTTCAGCAACAGTAAGTGGGTTAGTAGTTTACTTACCAAAATAGGAGAATAAATAAAAATGGCAGCAATCGCAATTGGTGACTGTACAGTCACAACTGTATCAGCTTTGGCTGGTGCAAACCTAATTAAAATAGTTACTCCAGCAACAGCAGATGACGCAGACACTGTGGATGTATCAACTGTATGTGGAACAACTATTTACAATGCTTATTGTCTAGGTGCAACTGATGGTTATATCACTGCAGCAGTTTCTGCAGCAGGAGTAGTAACTATTCCAGGAAGTACTGACAACGAAGCAAGAACTATTTATGTATTATGCGTAGGAGCATAAACATATTTTTTTATTTTTTAATATTTAAACATGAGGTAATATAAGATGAGCGAAAATAAAATAATTGTAATTTCAAAACATGAAGACGCAGAAGTTCCTTACGAACTTTGTAAAGAAATCGGTGCAAATGGTGATGGTAGATTATTCACTAGAAACATTAGAGACGCAAAAGGACAAATAGAACAAGCAGAAAATATTGCTAAGCAAAAAGAAAAAGAAGTTGCTGAAGCAAAGAAAGTTGTTGAAGAAAAGAAAAAAGCACTAAAATCCAATAAGGAGGAATAAAATGCCAGTTGAAGCAAGAACTGTTACTTTAACAAGTGATGGTTCAGGAGATGCAACTGGTTCCATTTTAGTTAGTGGTATTATTCGAGGAGTTGAAGTTATTTCTATTACTACTCCAACTGATCAATGGGATCTAACTATTAAAAGTCCAGGAGGCGTTGCAATTTTAACAGATACAGGTATTGGTTCAGCTGCTCCAGAACTATTAATTCCAGCACAAGCAGGAACTGCAGGAGCTAATGGTCAACTATTTGGACTATCAGGAAATTTAAGTTTAGTTGGTGCCAACATGGGTGCTAGCAAATCAGCAAAAGTAATAATTTACGTGGAGAGATAAAATGTATTGTACAGCAGATGAGGTATATGAATCAACTACTTTAGACAGTAGTATAGTTCCTGAAGCAGCAGTTAACAATTTCATAAAAGCAGCTGAACGGGATGTTGATAGGTTCACCTTTACAACTTATTGGGCAGTTAACAACAACGCTCAGACTGTTGATTCTGCTACTAACAATACAATCTCCGTTTCAGGAACACCTTACACTGCAGACGCTTTAATCGGAATGCACGTTTGGGTTTATTCTGGAACAGGAATCGGCCAGATGATTAAGATCACTGACAATACTGAAGACACAATCACAGTTGAAGAAAATTGGGGAACAAATCCAGTTAATGGAGATTTGTTTAGAGTTATTTATACAGCTACTGACCCAAGGTTTAATGATGTTGAGGATGGTAATGGTGAAGATTGGTTCTTTACTCCTGATTATCCTATTCAAATCCTTAATAGTGTAACAATTGATAGTGTTTCAGTAAGTACTTCTAATATTTATCAATATAAAAAGATGGGTAAATTGGTATTGAAGTCTAGTGCAGAAGTAACAACTTGGAGAGATACTTATCCTCAGCAAGTTGAACTAGATTATCATTATGGAGTTTACCCTTTACCTGAAGAAGTAAAACGATATGTAGTTGTTTTAGCTTCTTTAAAAACCTTAGCAGCACAAATGGGTGGAACTTACGCTACACCATCAACTTATTCTCTTCCAGAAGGAAGTGTAACTGTTGGTCAGGCTTATGTAAACATCCGTGGAACCTTTGATGTTTTAATGAAGGAACACGCTTTGCTAAGAGAACAAATATTAATCAGATATACAAAAGTGGTATAAATTATTTAAATCACTTTTGCAATTATCTTATTAAACCCGAGTGGGTATAACCGAGGCGAGTGCTATGACAATAAATTTTGATGCGACACCATTCCAAGAAATGATTACAGGTCATTCTAAAACTCTTAGTTATACCCCTGTTACAAAAACAACTTCTAACATAAGGGGAGAAGAAACTCTAACTGACGGTACACCATCTAATATTTCTGGAGCATTTTTCAGAAAAGAAGATGAATGGAGCCAAAAGAAAGAGGGTTTATTCCAAGGTGCAGATGCCATTGTTATGGTTTTACCTGCAGTAACTATCGCAAAGGATTCTAAAATTACTTATGATAGTGAAACTTACAGAATAGACAGCATTATAACAAGACGATTAGGAACGACAGTATTTTACAAGATGGGAAGGTTGTTTAAAATTGGTTAGTCAGGAATTTAAAGACGCATTCTTTTGGAAATTAGGTAATGAGTTAGTTAATGGTATGACTAGAAGAGTTGCTGTTGATACTGGGGATCTTAAAAACAGTATAGATTTCCATGTTATAGGTAATAAGATTTTCTTTACTATGAAAAAACATTGGAAGTATGTTGAGTTTGGAACTGCTCCTCACGAAATTAGAGTAAGGAATAAGAAAGCACTTTCTGATGGAAAAACTATCTTTGGTAAGAAAGTAAACCATCCAGGAACATCACCACAGCCATTTATTCGTCCTACATTTCATCAAGATTTAAGTAGGGCAATTAATAGTGCAATTGAATTTGCTAAGAGAGAGGCACAAATATGACAGTTACAGGATACACTGAAGAACAGATGAAAGAGGAGTTGACAGTTTACTTGAGAAACTCCGATGTTTTAACAACTACACTTAGAGGCGTTACTACAATTACAGAAGAGTTTGACGGTGATGGTAATGAAACTGAATTCACTTTAACAAATACAAATGTTAAAAACATAAGATCAATAACAGTGGGAGGAGTTGCTCAGGTATGGGGAACTGATTATACTGTTAATTATGAAACTGCTAAGGTTACTTTTACAGTGGCTCCAGCTTCTGGAACTGATAATGTTGATATTACTTACGATTACGGTAATACTGATAAGATTCACGCTGACATGCCAAAGGTTGAATTAAACATAAGTTCATACCCTAGAATTGCAATCACTGTAACAAGTGTTCAATCTCAAGAGGGAGCGTTAGACGGATCCATAATTTATTCAAACTACTTAATTTCATTTACTGCATTAAGGGAAGGCAACCAAAGTGTTGAAGAACTTTGCACAGCAGTGAGAACGGCAATATTAAACAATAGAAAGAATTTTTACACAATGAGATATTTATCACCAGCAGGAAAAGGTCCAACATTACCTGAACCACAACGTGGAGATAAAATCTTTAGCAAGGTTTGTGATTTCACAGCACCTTGGAATAGCGAGGTATTATCATAATGAGTCAAGGAACAATATTCACAAAAGTACAGTTTGGTGCTGAAGCATCAGCTTACGGAACAGAAACTTCATCATATTCAGAACTAGCTAGATGTCAATCTTGTAACATAGATTCAGACAATGGCAACATATATGACAGAGGATTAGGAGAAGGCATAAATGCATCTAATGTTTATTATGGACCTTTCACAGCGTCAGGAAATATCAACTTTGATGTAGTAGACTTTACAGTTTTACAACATTGGGTTGGTGACAAAGCTGGAGCAGGAACTGCAGGAGACCCTTATACTCTAACCGAGGCGACTTCAATCCAAGCTGCTGCATCTGGTGCAGGTATAATGCAACCATTTAGTATTGAAAAACTAAATGATGATGGCACTGACACCGTGCAGTTTGCTTTGGGTTGCGTAGGTGAAACTTTCACACTTTCAGGTAGCTTAAATTCAAAGTTAAGTTGTAGTGCTTCTTTTGTAGCACAGAAATCAGGATATAGAGGTTCAGGAGAAACTTATACACCAAATACAGACCCTGCATTTGTAATGCTTAATGGAACTTGGAAATGGGGAGCAACTCCTTCTGCGTTATCTGGAGTTAGAGAATTTAGTATAAGTATGGCAAATAAGCTTGTAACAGACACAAGAACTATTGAGTCAAGGTTTATGGGAATCCCCCACTTTGGACAGAGAACTTATAATTTCACTGTAAGTATAATTATGAGTAGCTCTTTAGCAACAACTATAATCAGTGACTTTTACGGATATTCAAATGCTGGAGTTTATACACCAGAAGATGGAAGTGTGAGCGTAAGTCCAACTGCAAGCTTAGAGTTTAAAGTTGAATTAGTTAATGGTTCAAATTATGCAACAATCCAATTAGATGAATGTGCTATCGATAGAATTAGTAAACCAGCTGCTTTAGGTGGTGGACTTAGTTTACTAAGCTTCCAAGGTACTGCATTAAAAGGATTATCAAACATACCTATTAAATGGTGGAGCACTTAGAAATGTTTTTTAAGAGAAAAAACTGGGATTTTGTAGAGTTAGAAGGTAAGAAGGTTTATTTGAAACCTATTAACAATGGAATGTTTAATAGAGCAAGAATAAAATCAGCACTAAATGATAAGATATTTAGTAATGCAATCTTCTATACAGAAATGGAAAAAGAAATCACAGGCTTTTCTCAGAAGAAACTAGATAATCTAAGTCTCTCTGCAGGAAGATTATTAAGACAAAAGGTTATTGCTATACTAAAAAAAGAAGGACTTGTAAAGGAAGAGATTAAGCCTGAAGTGATAAAAGAAGACAAGGCTGATATATTCTCTAAACAAGATGTTGAATGGTTTGAAAAATCTAAACATGCTGTAATGGATAAGTGGAGGAAAACAAATGCCTGAGGATGTAGTTGGAGCTTCTATAAGTGTTAATTTAGAAGGTATTGAAGGTAATGTTAGTGGTGATTCTGGTTCAAAAGAAATCTTAACAAAGATTTTAGATGAATTAAAAAGAATGAATACTGAATCTTCCAGGAGAGAAAAAGAAACAAAGAGTGGTTTATTTGATGCATTATTGAATAAAAGTAAAATTGGAGGTGCTATTACTGCTGGTGCAAATGTGATTGCAGGAGCAGGATTGGCACAAAATGCTCTTGGAGATTTAAGTCAAAGTTTCGCAGCGATAACTGATGTTGAAACTGGTGAGCGAAAGATTGCAGAAATCAACGAGATTACTGGTAATATTGTAGATATCTTAACTGAAAAAGAAGCTAAAGATAGAGATATCCTTGATGAGAACGGAAATATTCGTAGAGAATTAAGGGTTCAGAAATTATCACAAGAAGAAATGAATGACAGTCTAGATTCTCAAAAAGATAATGTAATAATTACTAAAAACGTGTTAGATGACATTTTACTTGAAATAGAAAAACAAAAACTAGCAGATAAAAGAATAACAGCTGCTAAAGAAGAATATGCAAAGCAAATGGAGGAACTAGCTGGTATGACTCCAACTGAAACATCTGGGGATTATTTTGGAGGAGACACTACAAATCTACCTACATATAAACCCCCTAGACCAACAACCTTAACATCTTCACAAATGCCAATGTCTGGAGATTTTTTTGGTGGAGATACCTCTGGGATTAATAGGGCTGAATTGGTAAAAGATGCATTTGATTTAGCTAAAAAAACTTTTAACATTAGAGACATATTCCCAGAAGGTTTATTTTTATACAATATGAGGTAAGATTATGACTACAAAACCAACACTATCATTATTTACAGGAACTGAAAATTTAGGTTCTATTTTTATGGAACAAGACGGATTTAATATAAAATTCACAGATTTTAATATTCCACTTTCAGATTCATCTGGATACACAGCATTTGACTGGAAAGGTAAGACAAGAGTTATTTTAGTGCAAGGTGCTATGTCTGGAGAAGGTTTTTCAGGAGCAACTACAAACGATAAGATTAAAGATTTCTTATCTGCAATATATGGACATATAGATATTTCCACTTTACAAACATCCTTAACTTATACTAACAGTTTAGGTTTATCTTATACTGTAAAAATATTTGATTTTACATGGAGAAGAATGTTTCAAGACCCAAGTAGAATCTTATACACAATATTATTGAAGAGGGTTTAATGGCTATAATAAACTACCAATACAAATTTGAAATAGACAGTGTCGATGTGACTTCTTACGTATTGGTAGACTCTAAAATAAATTATAAAAAGAATAACGACACTGGAGATTATGCAGAGATTTATATTTATAGAGAAGTTTCTTCTATAATATCTTTAGGTACTAGTAGCGTACTTAAAGTTTACAGAGGAGTTAATAGTCCTACAGAAAAATGTATATTTAGTGGAGATATTAAATCCATAAAAGGAAGAGATGAAGAAACTTTAACATTAAAAGCTTCTAACTTTATTAATAGATTAAGATTTGATCCTTTTACAAAATCTTATGACAAGAATATTGATATAGAAGCTGGGGAAGTTAGTGCTATATTTTCAAACATAGCAGAAGACGCAGGGTTCACTGTGAATGCTGTTTCTAGTGGAACAGATTCAACAAGTATTTTGTTAGACAAATTTATATCTGCAAACAATTATAGACTTGAACGTATGAATGTGTTAGCAAACATTCTTAATTGGTTTTTTAGATACGATTATGATAAGGATGAGATTGTATTACAACCACAAGGAACAACAGAATATTCTACTAAATTGGTGGTAGGAGAAAATATTCTTAACATACCTGATTGGGAAGAAGATATTGATAACATGCGTAATAAGATCACAGTTGAAGGTGCTGTTGAGTTTGACACAAGAGAAGAATCTGATACGGGTGATGGAACTACTGTTGAGTTTGATTTAGAATATCCTCCAGAAACAACTGAGTTAACAGTTAATGGCACATTGAAAAAGAGGGGAGTTGTGGGTACCCAAGATACTTATGATTATTTTGTGGATAAACAATTAAAGAAATATACATTTGTAACTCCTCCAGGAATTGGGGATACAATAGTTATGAAATACTCAACTTTTATTCCAACTCCAGTTACAGGATCAGAACCTACAAGTGTAACTAGATACAATGGTCTAATTCAACACGAAGTATTTGAATTTAATGATGTCCTAACAATAGAAGATGCTACAGTTAGAGTAAACCAATTACTTGAACTTTTAGCGTTTGCTGAAGTTTATTCCTATTTTAATGTTTCAGAGTATGACATAAATGTTGGAGATACGATTGATGTTGAGGATTCAACAAATCCAACTTATAATGGAACTTATGTTGTAAGTGAAAAGAATATTGTTTATGGAACACCATATGATATTATAAAAATAGGAACAGATGTTTTAGGTGTTAGTAATATTTATAGAGTTATTGAAGAAAGACTAAGGCTTATCTCTCAATCAAACAGAGAAGTTGCAAATTTACTTAGACATTTATTTAATTTGTCATCTAGTTTAATCTTTAAGAATAGATATATTATAAAACAAAAGAGAGATGTTAGTACTGATTATCTTTGGGGTAATACTACATGGAATGGAGGGTTTTGGCAAGATGGTTATAACGAAGAACCTGTCAACTATCAAATTCAGCAAGGTCGTTTAACATATGAAGAATATTTTTATGATGAAGATTTTAAGGATTCAGTTAATAATACTTGCACATGGAATACTACTACAAAAGAACTAACATTCACATCAGGTCAGCGTTATCAAACTACTTCAATATTTTTAGATAGTACCAATCAAAGTACTGTAAAGAAAGCAACATTAAATTATACAGGAACAGGAACTTTTGTTCTTGAGATGTCTGCAAATGGTGGAACAGATTGGGAAACTGTAGAAAATGGAGTAGAATATACTTTTACAAATACAGGCAGTGATTTAAGAATAAGAATTTCTACAGAAGCATATCAATTTGTTACAAGTGATGGTGAAGACTTTATCACAAGTGATGGAGAAAATTTCAAAGTACAAACAGGAGGAAGTGGTACAATAACTTATGTTTCATGTACACATTCATTATAGAAAATGGTAAATTATAATTCAACACATACAGGAGCTGAAATTGATTCAGCAATAGATGACGTAGCTAGCAATACTACTCACAGAACAAGTGCAGGAACTGACCATAGCGATGTAGGTTTAAACAATTCACATAGAACAAGTACAAGTAATCCTCATAGTGTTACAAAAACACAAGTAGGTTTGGGTAATGTTCCAAATACTGACTGTACTAATGCTTCTAATATAACAACAGGAACTTTATCAAGTGCTGTTTTGCCACCAGTAGCTTTAACTACTGTAGCAGTTTATGCTAGTGAAGCAGCAATGTTAGCAGCAACTACAGAAGAAGGTGATGTTGGAGTAAGAAGTGACCAAGGTAAATCATATATGAGAAACAGTGGTTCTTCAGGAACTATGTCCGATTGGACAGAATTACAAACACCTACAGATACAGTACTAAGTGTAAACACTAAAACAGGTACAGTAACTCTTACTCAAGATGATATAGGGGATGGTTCAACTTATGTTAGAACTGAAAACAACTTAACAGATGCTTTAGCAGCAGCAATAAGCTCAGCATTACAAAATGTAGTAGAAGATACTACTCCACAATTAGGTGGAAATTTAGATTTAAAT
>Ga0099850_1000752_pt1 | contig 14907 bp, 22 predicted proteins | sample CB_VirMetaG_5_FD_79182 | JGI IMG/M metagenome (GOLD analysis project Ga0099850, IMG submission 79182) | Freshwater to marine saline gradient viral communities from Chesapeake Bay - CB_1508_1D Viral MetaG | ecosystem: Environmental > Aquatic > Marine > Coastal | place: USA: Chesapeake Bay... | reverse complement strand
TCTCTGTTACCCGCCGCCACGATCGAAACGCCTTCTGGTAGGTGATACTGTCCTACTCTTCTGTTTAAAATTAATTGATATGCCGCCGCCTGTACAGCCGGAGCCGCCGAGTTCAACTCGTCCAAGAACACTATTGCGTTAGACTTGGGATCAGTTGGCAGTTCCGCCGGACTCGCCCATACCATGTTGTTCTCTTTTGCGTTGTAATAAGGAATACCCTTGATGTCTGTTGGTTCCCATAAAGGAAGTCTGATATCGATCACTTCTCTGCCTTCCGCGTCTGCGATCTGTTTAACGATGTCTGATTTACCAATACCTGGTGCACCCCACATCATTATGGGTCTCTGTAATTTGATACAATGTGTTAGTGCCGATTTCGCCTCGTTGGGTGAAACTGTTCTGTTTTGACTGCCTATTGCCGCCTCTTTGTTTTTGTTAGCTCTTGCCATTTTGTACACTCCTGTTTAAAATGTTTATAATACGATTATAGCAGGAATGTGTTATGCGTCAACCTGGTAAGTATGGCTAAAAAGTCGCGATTTTACTAGTCTTTTTGTTCGTCCATCTTGCTCATTGCTCGTGCAAGTCCGTATTTCGTGATATCTCCAGCGAAAAGCATCAGTTGTAGAGCCATTTTCTCCATGGTAACGATGATCTTCTTCTTGTCCACGTAGTAGGGACAGTCAACAAACTCGTCTAACCATAGGTATGTCTGTGGTGTGAATACGACCTTGGCAGGAAATTTAATGTCATAGGTTTTGATGTCTAATTTTTCAAGCATCTCGAGTCCAGGTTTAGTCAAACGCAAGGATCTTGCCTGATAACTTTCCCTTACATTCTGCCACCAAGTGTAGTAGTTGGTTTTTATGCTTTCGTCGTGTGTTGGTTGCTCCAGCAGTTCGAGGAAGGTACGGGTGTATGCAGTCTTGCGATCCATACAATTAATTATCTAGTGAATTTGTCGCCTGTTTTTAATAGGTAAACACCAAACTTGTCAGTGTTGTGTTGAGCGTTCAACTTCTTAGCCAAGTTCTCTGCGTGTCCTGGATTCGAGAATGACACCTTCTTGTATTTTGGGCCTGGATAGTTTGCCACGAGACTTGAACTCTTCAAGTTGATTGGTTTACCATCATAAAACACTGCCCAAATTCCTTCCGCGGCGAGTACTTCGTCCATTTTGAAGGTGGCTTTATTGCTGTGTTGCAACAGCACTGTGGGTTTTGGTCTGCTCATAGATTTACTCTTTACTATGTGTATTTACCAAAATATGCATCGTGTAAGAGTATTGGAGGGGTCTGTGGGGGTTATCGTTGCAACCTATTGACGTTATTTTTTATTTGAGAAATTGCCGCCGTCCATTTCTATGTTGACTGTCTGTGCTTCTCTGGCTGTCTTTAGTGCCTCTATTATCTCTTCCTGGATTGTGACCATACGTGTCATCACCTGTGTGAGGCTGTCTGCCAGTTGATCCGCCTCCTTGGCCTGGATCACTATCTGTCTCTCACCTTTCTGGCGTAGGGTTCTGATCCTGCCTATGAGATCTTCTATGGGTCTAGTTTGAATCTTGGAATTGTTTGACTGCGTCATTTAGTATCTGTTGCATTTCTAGTTTGGTCTTGATTGGACCTTTGTATTCGTATCTCGAAAGTGTGATCATCTTGGGACAGTATGCTTTACGCCATCCTTTTTCAAAACAGATTATGTAGTAACCTGCACAGAACTGGCTTTTTGATTTTGGTGTCTTTGTGTAAACGGGTAATTGTTTCTGAACATCGAACATTGGATTGTAAGGATGTTGGCTACAAGGGTAACCGTGAACATCAAAGTTGTCCATTTGCACCTCTTCTTCTGGTTTTTTCTTATTTGATTCATCAAACATTCCAAATCCAAACTTTGTGAACAGGCTCTCCTGCGTGTGGAACACCTCCTTATCCTTCTGTTTGCTGAGGAATATCCAACCGTTGTCCTCTTGTTTCTGAAGGGTACCTAACTTTTGGCCGTTTTGCTCGACAATCCAAAATTTGTCCTTGACTAGGGTCTTTGCTCTCACTGTCATGATACTAACCTCGCATTAAAAGGCTCAACGTACAGTTGTGCCTGCTCACTAATTCTATTTAAATCGTACTTGCCACAGAACCTCATGAATCTGATTCCAACTTGGTCTATGTTCTTGTTCTCTGCGATCGCCTGTGAGATCGTTTGATCAAGTTCTTCCACGATGGCCTCCGGTTGTGCATGTAGATCGACCAATGCCCTGTTCCTCTCGTAGTCCTCCATGACCCTGTGTTCGTTGCCTTCATGATCAACCCATTTGCTTAACATCAGGTTGTTCCATGTGTATCCTTTTTCCTTGCGATCTGCATATGCTTCTTGTAAGCCTATCTTGTTTTTCGTGCCCTTTGTACGCACACCTGGGTATGCTGAGAATATGTTGTCTGAAGGATCACCCCTCATTGATTTCTCAAATATAAGCCATTCCGTGTCCGGTGCAGGCTTGGGTGCTTTTAATTTCTTGTCTATTACAGGATTGCCTTTACTATCAAACCAACCTTCGTGCGTTATTGTTGTTTCATTGACACCATTGTACTGCTTTACTTTAGGTGTAATCAATTGATTTAGATCCTTGTCTGTGCTGATGATAACATGGTCTTGTTCAGGATGTTTGTCTATCCAACGTGCTATGAGGTCATCTGCTTCGGTCCTGCCATTCCTTAATACTGTGCAATTTGTCTTGGTCTTTACGAAGTCAACGAAGTCATCATACACCTCCCAGAACACTTCATTCTCTTCCTTCTCTTTCTCAGTCATGGCGTCTGCCATCTCCTTACGATTACGTTTGTAGGGTGCGTACATATCTTTCCTGAACGATCTGCCCTCTAGACAGAATACAACATGTGTGCCACCAAAGTCTTGCCATGCCTTCTTGATTGAATTCATCATGATGTGTATTGCCATGCCCACCTTCTCAGAAGTGTCTCCCCTGATCACGTGTCTAGCCCTGAAGAACGTGTTCGCTGTGTCTACTAGTATGTGTGTCAAATTAACCCCACCAGTTCTGTGTGAACTTAGGAAGTCTTTTTTTGATAGGCGTCCATATTGCTATCTCGGCCCTGCCAATAAATTTAGGTCTTGGGACCAACCAGCCTATTAGGATACCAAGTAAAAAATAACCCATTACGATACCTCCGTTTTGCCGTCGTCTCTTCTATTAATTTGTACGTATCCAGATCCAGTGACGTCTATGCCTTGTTCATTGCCAATGGTTTTGCAAAGTGTCTGGAACCATCTGTCTACAATCTCTTCTTCAGAAGAACCCTCGTATCCAGACTGTTTCAACATATTCACAAACTCATCATTCCAGTCCAGTTCAAAGAAACCGTTTCTAGGATTCTCAGGGTTCACATTAAGATTTAGAACTTTCACAATTGGCTCTTCGCTCTTCTTCTTGCCTTTGCCTTTTACGTTCTTCTTCTTGATAGTTGTCTTTGCTGTTTTTTTAACTTTCATATATCTAATTATACACTATTTTTTCAATTTTGCCAAGTGATAAGGATTTGCAATTCCGTTAAATGTTGGTAAATTTGGATTCATTGCTTTGTAGTGTTGAGGATAGTTTTGAAGCCATTCTAATATTTCTTTGGTGTTTGTAAAAAAATTGTTACAAAAAGGCACGTTCACAAAGTCGTTGTGCTTTTCTAAATATGCACTTATGTATCCTTCTTCCACTACATCTAGATCGCTTAGATCCATTTCTTTACCATTGTTTATGCATTCTATGGCTTGATGTACCCGGTGTCTTGTGTCAATGAATTGTATTCTTTTGTAAAACTCGTCATACACAGACCAGTCTACGTTTTTTATCTGCAAGTTTGTCTTAGCATCAATACGCCATATCATGTCTTGGAATTTTTTTTTATCCCAAAAGTCCGATACAGGAACGCATAATGAATTTTCTGGTAAAATTTTTTTGGTTTGCTTGTCTAGTTTTAAGAAGCCACTGGCCATGGGATCAAGATATCCCATTTTGTACAAGTCTCTTTTTACACAACGTGGAACAATATTGCCTGTGATGTTGTACATATTTTTCAACAGTTCACGCCATTGTAGTATTTCAATTTGTTGATCAGTTAGGAAGTTTTTGTTTACATCTATTTTGTGATCATCGGCTCGTATGTTGACCCAACGCTCTAAGAAAATAATGTCCTCCGGATCAATTGTGATGAATACTACAGGCTCTATGTTGTCTTCAAATTTGTCCAATGGTACCTGTGTTTGTTCTATCATGTCTGAATATTGTATATCGACGTGACTGGTTCCGTTGTCCGTAAATGGTAGTTCCCTGATTGGAGGTGTAAGTGAACTGAATCTATCTAAAAAGTATACTAGGAAATGTCCGTGACAACCACCTTGATAAGTTACCTTAAGTAATTTGTTCATATGAAATAGTACTCCTATGTACCTATTGCATTGCCGAATAGATAGACGTGTACTCTCGCAGATACATTGTAGCCTCTCTTGAATGCCTCTTCCGCTACTTTACCAGCAGTTGCGGTCTGTTCTTCTTCCCTGGCACCGGTGGGCATTATCCATACCGGCCAATCTATTCCAACATCTTTAAATTTCCTCACAGTGTTTTCTAGTTCTTCCCATTGTCGTCTTTCATCACCCACAACAAATTTCAGTTGTCCTCTGTTGCTACACTCTGCGTATTCTTTGACGTTTTCAGGTTTGATCGCTTTTTCTGTCTTTTCGCCCGACACCGTGAACAGTTTTGGACTCACACTGAAGAATATCTCTTCTGGTATTTCCTTGATCCATTGCTTGAATGGTTCTGTCAGTTTCTGTGTACCATTTGTTTCATACGTCATTGAACTTGGTAGGTTCGCCCTCTTTTCTAGAGACTTGTACATACCCATACTTGCGGCCTGCCCAGTCACCATCAACGGTTCGCCACCTGTAAAACATAGATGCTGATGTTGTCTCGAGTTTGGATGTAAGAACAATCCGTTTGTATTTGTGTCAGTCTTAAGTATGTCTACAATCTTGTCAGCCATAACAGTTGGAGTCTCGTGTCCCATCAACTTCTTAAATTTCTTTGCCCAAGTGTAACTGGAGTCACAGCCTTTTTCCCATACGGGTAAGTCCTCAACCCTCTTCACACTGTCAACGTCAAAGTCCTCAAAAGGAAGTTCATATGTGTCTGGATTGGTTGGATCCACTTGTCCAAATCCACTGCACTGTAAATTACAAAGGAAGAATCTTATCCATGCTGTTGGAATGCCTGTGTAGTGTCCTTCACCTTGTATGCTGTGAAATATCTCTGAATAATAATATTTTTTCTCTTCTATCATATTTCTGGTTTTATATTCTTTGTCGCCTTTATTACATCATCTATTTTAAACTGTTCTTGCTTTTCTGTCAACTTTGGTTCATTTAGGTCGTCTGGGAAATCTCGGTAAAGGAAATGCTGTATTGTATCAACATCTACATATTGGTTGAATCCCACATGGACTTTATCAACATCCTTGTCTGCGATGGTGATAGTCATGGCATCATCGAGTGCCTGCATGTCTTTAAACTCCATGTCTATCCTGAACTCTGGTAAATCCATGGATCTGAATCCTAGTTTCATCCTTGTGATTCTGTATGTGATCATTTTTTTATGTTCTACTAGTTTGTCTAGGAATAGACTCATCTTTGTAACAAAGTCGAGAGCCGAAATGTTATCTTTGTGATCTGCGTATATTGTGTATATGTTAGCCAAAGTAATCCTCCTGTGTGCCTTCTCTGTAAAGGTCTTGTGTTATGCAGTTTACCCCACCGTCCCAGAAGTACCTGTGCCTAAAATTAAAAATAACAGGTTCAACTTTATGCTTCTTGAAATGTTCAAACACTTCTTTGTTATAATTATTGCATATTATAGTGTTTTGGTCAAGACTCAACATGTTGACATCAAACACTGTCTCTTCAACGTATCCTACCCAATCATCTAACCAAGTGTTCACAAAATTGATCAACTGGTCGTTGTGTTCTTCTCCTTTTAACCACCAACGTCCGCCAACTTTTTCTTTCACTTTTAGGAAGTCACTTACTTTACTCCAACTCTGGTCCGGAACATATAAAACGTCCCATCCTGGAAATTGCTTTTTATAATCTTGAATGTCGTAAAGAGACACTATGCATCCAGGTTTGACCACACAGAAACAACCATCACTGTGATAGCCTCTGTTTGTGATGTGTACCCTGAATCCTTCATTTTGCCATTTATTGATGATCGGTCTGAATAAATGTTCTGGCATATCCTCGACCAAGTCCCACCAAATATCTTTGCCTACTCGCACAATTTGTGCGGTCGACACAGGAGTTGTGCTGGTGTCGTCTATGATATTTTTTCCAAAATACAAATTGTCCTTGCTGATATCTTTAATTATGTGTGTGATAAACTGTGCAGTTCCCTGCGACGTGGCGTAAAAAGTCTCTCCTACTGTCGCGAAATAATCCCGCGGACATGCCATTGGCTCGTAGATGTTCTGCAATGATTTTACTTTTTGCAAATCAACTTTTGCACGGTAGGTGGTTACCCCGGCATCTTTCAGTATCTTTGCTAAAGCAAGGTAATCCTCTTCGGTCTCTTCTGCTATGCGTTTAAGAGGATCCATTACTTTTTTATTTTTATATATTGGGAGGTCTCTAAACCAATCTGTTTGAAATCCAACACCGATTATACAATGCTTGAGTGTATCAAAAGTAGCGTATCCTTTGATGGGGATCATGCTATTTCTTTTTGTTTTTGTCTAATCTTACAACTTTGCCGTCGGTGTCTTTGAGATGTCCAACGGATTCTCTTTGTATATCATGAACTGAGAAGTTTGCCCAGTACAATTCAAATGCAACACCATCTTCCAGTCCTTCAAACGAATGATACAAGCCAGGTTTGACGGCAGTGAAATCACCAGGATTCAATATTGTCTCATCAACTAGGTCGTAGTCCTTTTGCCATACTCGAATCTTCATCTGTCCGCTCATGACATAGAAGCCGTTCCACTTCCATTCGTGTAGATGTTTAGAACACACCCCACCCTTCTTGTAGTCGATCCTGTGGAACTCTAGAGAGTTGTTTGCCAGGATAAGTTCTGTTTCGCCCCAAATTTTTCCTGCTTTGTTTGACATAAATTTTTTACCTTCCTATTCTTTATTATATAGGATATTTAGATGAGTTGTCAATGGGGGAGCAAAAAACTCCCCCTAGAGATTATTTGAGTTTGTAAGTCTTCTGTAGTCTGTTCAGCAATAATCCGTATGCTGGTAAGAAAACAACTAGTCCTACAATTATTTTCAACACTACTTGCGATCCTGCGATCTCAACCCAGTTCGCCGCCATGTATTCGTCAGCACTGTTGTTGAATGCAACTGCAAAGAACGTGTAAGTGTCAATGATGTTCGCCGCGATAGTAGATACCGCAGGTGCTAACCACCAGTTCTTGCCGTACGTCTTTGATTCCCTGATGTATTGGAATACATACACGTCAAGTAAAGTACCGATCGCGTAAGCAGTGGCACTTGCGAAACCAATCCTTAAAGCAACCGATTGTGGTGCCCCTTCCGCCAGAACAACTGCGATTGATCCAATTATTGCTAATGGATAAGCCGCCGCGATTGTGGCTCTTGCTATGTGTTTGCCCAATAGTCTGACAGTCAAGTCTGTCGCTATAACAACTAATGGGAAAGTGAATGCCGCCCACGTCAGTTTGACTCCAAGTATCTCTACTGGAATCGCCACTAACGCATTTGAAACAGTGATCACTACAACGTGTAGTAACACCAATTTCATCAGCATTGATTTGTCTACGTTTTTGAACATTTAATCTCCTATAGGTTAATTTAAATGTCCGTAATTGTAGCAGTTTATTGGAATAAGGTCAACACAACCTTTAGTTTATTCAATGCTTATATGATGATCTGGTATTATTTTCTTGTAACTGTTTTTTCTTACAGTGTCTAGGGCAGATAGATCCGATAATAATTTTTTAGTAAGTCCTATGTCTTGTTTCATTTGAGATTTCGATGCATTTTTGACAACTTCAACGAACTCTCTGTTGTGTCCATTGTAGTTTTTTGTTGCTTCAATGAACTGCGTTTTGGATTTGGTAGTCAATGCGGATAAACTGTACCATTCTGGTCTGGTTAAGATTATTGGGTGTATCTGTATCTGTAGTTTGTCAAAAAAAGCAACCATGTCCATTATGGAATGGTAACTCGGTGCTTGTATAACGTGATTGATACTTAACCTAAGATTACCAGATTCACTGCCAATGATGTGTGTGATATTTTTTTCCAATGTTTCCCATGAATGACCAAATCTCAGATATTCATGTGTCGTGCCGTGACCCTCCACAGATACACTCAGCCACACCTCTTTGAATTCTTTGAAATAGTCCAGGATGTTTTGGTTCATCAATGTGAGATTTGTGGTAAAGTGTAAAATACATTTTTTCTTCTGCTGGGCAGGAATCTTTTTTATCGCATCATGGAGCCAGGGAATAATGAATGGTTCTCCCCCTGTAAATTTTATGTGTATAGCCTGTGGGAGATAACGATCACACCAATCTACGAAGTCTTGTGCTTTAGGCCAGTCAAAGTCTTTTTGTGTGTGTGTTGGGTTGTATCTTGAGGCATACCTTGGTTTGAGTGAAGCGTTTAATTCTACTTCTGCTAGTAGTTGGCTACTCAACCCCGGGTGACACATTACGCATTTCAAATTACACAAATTTCCAAGTGTAAGTTCAAAACTTTTTACATTTGATAATTTTGGATTTTTGACTTGATCCATCAGTCTAGTGTCGTTATTCATTCCTATCGTACGATTTGATATGAGACGCAGTGAATCTACACCTTGTTCTTCGGCCCTCCAACACGAATCACAATTAGTATTTTTTACACCATTGAGCAAATCTTCTCGTAATCTGTTCAGTGAATCAGAATGAAAATATTCTTCGATTTGATTGTAATGGTGGTGACTTTCCTTATACTCGCAACACGGCGATATTGTTTTATCAGAATCGAGATAGAGTCCAAACCATGGTGCTACACAAAAAGTTTTTTTGTTTATAGACATTATGCATTACTTATTTGTCCCAATCCTCCCATGGAAAAACAATCCAAGCAGGAACTTCTTCCTTGTTGATCTCGTACCCGTGATAGTCCACCTTCACTTTGCTTGGCTTGTTGTTGATCAAGGCCGCAAATCTTATCCTGTCCTCATGTTTGCCAAAGTTGTCGAGTATGTATTGGAATGTCGCTCCGGAATCGTTGATGTCGTCTATTATCAAGATCTTCTTCTGGAATGCGAATGCTTTTTCTAATGTACGCAGGTCAGGTTTGGCAGTGTGATCCCTCAATCTGATGTCCAACACCTCGTGTGCTGTTTTTAACCTGTGTGATAGATACACACCAGGAATACATCCTCCCCTGTTGATGCCAAGTATGATGTTGGGCATCCAGTTTGAATGCACCATTTTGTCTTCTATCTGGATCAGTGCGTTACGCATCTGTCCTGTAGTGAAATAATTCTTTTTAACTTCTTCGCTCATATTCCAAAATAGTAATTCATTAAGCCCATTATCAACAATGTAACAAGTATTGCGTTTAAGAACAACAGTGCTCTGTCATGCCACAGATATCCTACCCAGGCCCAACCCACTGTGCCCACTAGTCCAGACCACATGTCTATGTGCGGTACGGTACCAACACTCCTGGCCGCTGTCGCCACCAATATAAAAAACACGGAAACCCATTTCACATACCAAGAAAGGTCTCCCTTGGGTGTGACTTTCTTTATGACCCGAGAAGAATTCAACTTCTTGATCTTGTCGTCCAGTTTCTCCTTGATTGGTTCTATGTTATTTGGTGTATTGTTCATATACCCTGTTGATCACGTTGTTGGTTGTCACGAAACTGGCACACTTGGCCATGTCCTTCAGTCTTCTCGCTCCTATGTATGTGCAGGCACTCCTGACTCCACCCAGTATGTCTTCCAATGTTGGTCCAACAGGTCCTCTGTAGGGCAAGGATATCAGTCTTCCTTCATTTCCTCTGTATCCATCCTTGCGTTTTCCGTGTACTTCTCTTGCTCTGTCTGAGCTCATGCCATAAAATTCTACCCTGCCGTCTACAACTGGTTGTTCTGATTCGTCATGTCCGGCCAACATGCCACCTATCATGACCATGTGTGCTCCTCCACCAAATGCTTTCGCTATGTCTCCTGGATACACGCAACCACCGTCCGCCATTATGTGTCCGCCAACACCGTTCGCGGCGTCTGAACATTCAACTATAGCCGAGAACTGTGGCACACCAACTCCAGTCATTGTTCTTGTTGTACATACTGATCCTGGTCCTATTCCGATCTTCACGACGTCAGCACCGTTTATTATTAATTCCTCTACCATCTCCGGTGTCACGACATTTCCTGCTATTATGACCTTGTCTGGGTATTCATCTCTAATTTTCCTTATGAAGTCCACGAAATTTTGATGGTATGCGTTTGCCACGTCAACGGTGATCATCTTGACATCTGGGAACATTTCTAATACCTGTTGCATGTTCTTGTAGTCCTGTGCTTCAGGATCCCACATCACATTTGTTCCTGTACACACAGACACTGACTGCATTCTCAATCCTGTGCCCGCGGCCGCTTTCCATTGTTCTGGAGTTGTGCTTTTCGTTATCACAGTCATCATCTTGTGTTTCTGCATCTCTTTTGCCATTGAGAACGTACCAACACCGTCCATGTTGCTGGCGAATATTGGCAGGAAATCTATTACTTTGCCTGAGTTACGGAAAGTGAATTTACGTGTCATGTCCACGTCTCTACGTGAATTTAACGTTGAACGTTTTGGTTTCAGTAATACATCCTCAAAGTTCAATTTTGGTTCGTTATCAATCCTCATTCTCTTTTTCCTTTTGTTCACACATATGTTTCACGTTCTTGTAGTGATCCCAAGCGTCCTGTAGTGCAGGATACTTAGACCTAAGTTCTTCCTCATTGTCAAATGTCAAACCGTCCACAGTGAAACCTGTCGACACTGTGTTGACATTAAGATTGTCAAAGTCATCATCAAGGTCTGCGAAGGAGTATGTGAAATCTCCAGTGTTCTGTATTCCATCAGAACTCATTGATTCTGTGCTCCATGCACCCATTTCTATGTTGTCTGACTGCATGTTGGCCTGCTTTGTGTACTCCCACAAATCATCCGCAATCTTTTTTTCTGCTTTTGTTAATTTTTTCTTAGCCATGGCCCTTCATGCTCATACAGATTTTGTAAAATTCATCTCTGGTTGCAGGATCATCTTTGAACGCACCTAACATTATTGCTGTGGTCATATCTGATTCGTGTTCTCTCACGCCTCTGTGTGTCATGCAGTGATGTTCTGCTTTGACAACTACTGCGAGATTCTCGGTCTTAGCATATTTTCTCAATTCGTCTGCGATCTGTGTCGTCATCTCTTCCTGTATTTGTGGTCTCTCCACTATGTGATGCACGATCCTGTTGAACTTGCTCAGTCCAATGACCTCACCGTTGGGGATGATGCCAACCCAGGCCTTGCCCACTATGTTCTGGAAATGGTGCGCACAAGTTGACCTTATGCTGATCGGACCGGAAGTGTACATGCTCTTGTAACCCATGTTTGGGAAACTCGTAACCCTCGGTGCTGGATTGAACCTGCCTCCGAACGTTTCCCTGATGTACATCTTGGCCACACGCTTCGCAGTTTCCTGCGTGTTGTGGTCATTCTCCGTGTCTATGACCAGGCTGTCCAACACACCCTGTAGTTTCTCTTGTACCTCTGCTTGTAGTTCTTCTATCTCGCCATCCTCTATGTAGTCCGCGATGTTGTCATTGGCGTGGAATCTCTTGCCCGCTTTCTTGATCCTGTCCCTGATCCTTTTGCTGACTGCTTCGTCTGGCATCCAACTGTCCTTTAAAATATCTTCACTCATTTTTGTGCACTCCTAAATTAAATTATAATTGTAAATTCTACATTAGTCAAATGAAAAAATATTTCCATTACATTTACTGTTGTATAAACAGATATCTTTTATAAGGTATTGTATCTCCTCTGCTCTTTCAAATTTTGGATCAATACCAAAGCAGTTGAAGGTTTTTGAAAAATTTTTCATAATGAGGTAGTTTGTGAATTTATAACCACTGTAGTCTGGGTGTTTTTCAACTCCATTTTTTTCAATATCTATAAAACTAGACAACATCCACCCTAGTATGCTTTCAGCGTGTAGATGTGAACCCAATGACTGTAATAAGAAATATGGCAATTGACTACTGAGCCAGTGACTCCTTGACCAACTTTTTACTGTGTTCCATAAATCAAGTGTATCTTTGCTGGTCGTAAAATCAGTTGGAGACAATGTCGATGCATTTTGATTGAAAAACACAAAATCAACTTTATGGTTAATTTCTTTCAAAATCTTGTGAAGTGTGATCAAGTCTAGTGAATTCCAATCGATCTTGATGTTTTTTACAGAGGGAAGGGCAGACACCGACGAACCAATGTTGGTAACTTTGTAATTTGCCTCTTGACATCCACGTATTATCTGCGATCCTCTTTGGTTGCCACAGCCGATTAACAGGGCACGTTTCATGTCAACTCCGGAAAGAGTTTACGCCAGTTTGATCCCTGCAGTTTGTCTATATTATCAAAATACTCTTTGTAGCGATCACTACTTGCTTCGTTATCCAATTCAAGGAGACAGTTTTTTATATTGCCTGCGATGTTCAATTTATCCTTGTATTTCTCAAAAGTCTCTGTGAGACTTTGTCGTACTTTATTTTTAATATCAGTGGACAAGTTACGGCACCTTAAATCATCTTGGCCCATTGCACACTGATTTATTGTATGATCCATACTACCTACTTCTTCCATGAAGTAATCTATTATTTGTGGAATACGTTGGGCGGTTAACACAAAAAACACAGTGTTAGCTCTGATTTCAACATTTGAATGCGATTTTAAAAATCTAATATTTGCGAGAGTAACTTTCCAATTACCACCTCTCCTAATGTATTCAAACTCTTCCCCCATCCCATCTACACTACAAGTAAACAGCACATTAGGAAATTTAATTATTTCTTTTATTATCGGATTGTCTTGTTTCCATTGCATGTTTGAATTGACCCTTATCAATATCTCTGGTCTTTTTTCAATCTGTTTCAGCAATTTGAGATTGTACTTGATAAGCGTTGGCTCTCCCCCACTTAGGTATATTTCTTTTAAATTGTTCTGGTTTTTGGAGATATAGTCTATTAACTGATTGGCAACACTTGGCGGTGTGTGATTTACTGGTTTATTTTGTTCTCGGGCAATACTGCTACTTTGCTTGGCCCAACAGGTTACACATTTAAGATCACAAATACTGCTCCAGTGTAGATCAAGTGCCATGAGTTTGAATCTAGAAACGTCCGTGTAATCTGTGTCACCGTCAACCACTAGGTCATTATAATGATTACGTAGGCTTTTAAATTCACCGGCCGTAGTATCGTTTTCTAATTTTATACATTTTCTACAGTTGTCGGTTAATTTGTCGTTTATTATGTCAGTTCTTAGATTTTTGTATTTGTTGTTAGATAATATTTTTGGCAGGCTTTGGCTTGCGGGATTGCCAAAAAATTGTCCAAAAGTGCAGGAATTTATTCCCCCATTGACTCCCACATACAACAAGTTCCATGGAGCCGCACAGAAATGCGTGTTTTGTCTGAACAATTTATATTTTGTCTTAGGGTCCATTATGTGTTTTTGAGTAGCCAAGTGTAGAACGGTGATTCGAACTCCATAATCCACCGACCGTTGAACCCCCAACTTCGCCATCCTTTTTGTTTTTCAGGCCAGTTTATACCTGAATCGGTCTGTTGTTTGTGCCACAATGCAGGATATTTTGGATAGTAATACATTTCGTCTAGTATCTTATTTAGGTCTATGTCATCTACAGTGAATTTTTTTATTGACAATATTTGTTTATTTTTTTCGTCGTGGTTGGTTCTTTCTATAACCAATTCATGTTTTCCTTCTGTGTGAAGCTCTATATCGAACATCACTGTTTGATCATTTATGATTGTTTGTTTTGGTACTATTATTTTTTTGTCGAGTAAGATCTCTGCACATGGATCTTGTGTATTTTTTTCTTTTTCTGTACCAAATGTGATGTTGAAGAATAACTTTTCATACATCATTGTATTTCCTTCTTGTGTGTCTTGTTATACCATTGTACAGCAGTAGCCACCACATTGTCAATGGAACTCTGTGTGGGTTCCCAACCTAATATTTCTCGGGCCTTGGTCGTGTCCGCGACCAAGTAGGCTGGATCTCCGGGTCTATTACCATAAATCTCTATGTTCATCTTGCCTGTGTGTTTTTGCACTGTTTCTACAAGTTGTTTGTTGGACGCAGGTGCCCCTGATCCCAGATTGAATACATCTGCCGTGAGTTTATTTGAAGCGTAGTTCAGTGCCTTGATGTGTGCATCCGCGAGATCCATCACGTGTACGTAATCTCTCACACAGGTTCCGTCCTCTGTTGGGTAATTGTCTCCAAACATCTTGAATGTCTTACCTTGCCTCGCCGCCGCTATGGCCAGTGGCACAATATGTGTTTCCTTCTCACGTAATTCGCCAACTTCCGCTTCGGGATCTGCACCCGCGGCATTGAAGTATCTCAGACCCACACTGCTCAGTCCATATGCTGTCATGTAATCCTTACACAGCATCTCGATCATCAGTTTACTGGCACCGTAGGCGCTGATGGGATTTGGCACGTCAGTTTCCTTGGCCATTTTCATCCCTGGGTCACCATAAGTGGCCGCGCTGGAACTGTACACGAATGTCTTGACTCCACACT
>Ga0099850_1000751_pt1 | contig 14910 bp, 26 predicted proteins | sample CB_VirMetaG_5_FD_79182 | JGI IMG/M metagenome (GOLD analysis project Ga0099850, IMG submission 79182) | Freshwater to marine saline gradient viral communities from Chesapeake Bay - CB_1508_1D Viral MetaG | ecosystem: Environmental > Aquatic > Marine > Coastal | place: USA: Chesapeake Bay... | reverse complement strand
TCGTTTACTGGAGTGATGGCAACGATGCTGTCTGATTTTCAACCAACCTATTCAGAGTTCGGCAAACTGATTGCTGATTAAGGAGTAATTAGTAATGAGGCGTGAAATGTTTGATCGTCACCGCAGGCTTCGGCCCAGAACATACAAGGCTATGAGAGATCTGCGTCCTTTTTGGGCGCGTCATTATCATGGCAGGTTTTGTAATAAATCATGGTACAAAAGAAAAATAAAAAAGCGCAACCGACCTAGAATAGAAGAAGCAGACCGTCACGATACTATGTTTATTCGGCTCAAATATGGATCGTGGAGAGCAAGAGAAGAACTTTGGCCTTCACTTCGATGGTGATAAGGAGAACAGCATGAACAAAGCATATCAGTTGGAAGCAACGTGCCTTACCTGCAAGGGTGAGGCTTACGTTTTAGCTCAACCAGATTTGGTTGATAAGTATCAGCAAGGTGAATTAGTTCAGAACGTATGGCCTGATGCTTCGACCGAATACCGGGAAGTCATTATTGGATGGCGAACCGGCGCATATATCTGTCCGATGTGTGCACTTGATTTGGCTGAGTAGCATTTGGAATAGTTGGGAACAGTGTTAGTAAACTTTTATATATTCATTTTCCTTATGTAGGTTTAAATAGGGGTTCCCAAGTGTTCCAAATCAGGCAAGCCCTAGCTCTGCTAGCTGATGAATAACCTTTGCAAAGTTTGGTAAAGTTTGCTAATGTTATCGAAGTTGTTTGGGATCAACCCCAATAAACCGGCCAGTGATGTGACTATGCTGGCCATTTTAACCACTAGAGTAGGAGTAATACCATGGATAAGTTTAAACGCTTAACCGATCTCGTCCTAAATGCAATGGAGGACGATGCGAAATGGCAGAAGACATGGCAGTCTGGCCTTGGCCTTCACCGTAACTGGGTAACTAATCGCCCATACTCAGGCATGAATCAGATCACGACGATGATTAATGCCGCCATCCACGGATACACCAAGCCGTATTGGTTAACCTATAAGCAGGTCAATGATCTTGGCGGGTCAGTCAAAGGCCAGAAAGCTACGCCAGCTTTGTACTTTGGCGTATCAAAAGACAAGGACGATCCAGAAAAGTCCTACAAGTTTGCCAAGTTATACAATCTATTCAACATTGAGCAGACAGGCATTGATCTGCCAGCCGTTGAACTTAGACCTACCAAGCTAGAAAAACCTTACGAGCTAGCCGATGCGTTGAACGTAAAGATCAATAGCAGCAGCCTCAATGACCCCTCGTATATCCCATCAATAGATGTAATTAAGATGCCGATGCCGGGTCAGTTTATCAGTGACGATGCTCACCAATCCACGTTTTACCATGAGTGCATACATTCAACCGGACATAGCAAGCGGTTAAGCAGGCCGCTCCTTAATATGTTTGGCACTGAGGAGTATGCCAAAGAAGAACTGGTAGCAGAGCTTGGATCTATATTTCTATGCGCTGATCTTGGGGTGAAGTATGACATCCAACAACACGCTAGTTATATCAGGTCATGGCAGAAAGCAATCAAGTCTGACAGTCAGTACCTATTGACCGCAGCAACAGCAGCAAGAAAAGCCCATGAGTATTGCATTTCTCAACTCAACCTGATGAAACAGCAGGAGGCAGCGTAATGCATTATCAACTAGTGTTGATCCGTGGAGATGAAAGACGGGTAGTTGCTCGGTTTGCTTCTCTACAAGAAGCGAAAAATGTGATGGGAATTTACATAACATCACTTGGTCGCTACGTACTCGAGGAGGCAGCGTAATGAGCAAGTACAAACAAAACAAACTGCTAAACAAAAAAGTATCTCGACTGATCTTGGACATATCCCAATTATCGAGAGCGTTGGCTGATGACCCTGAGTATGACCGGCATTGGAAGCCGCGTCTGGATAGGTTGCTTGGCTTTGTGTCAGATCAGTTTGTTGCAGAGTCAGAGCAAATAAATAAAACGTTTTAATTCGGACGAAACCGGTGCCCGTCCTCTGCGGGGGCACCGGCTTTCGCCCTCATCAACCAAGGAGAAAGTTATGAGTTTGTTATATCCAAACGAAGCAGGTGGTTCGTGGTTAGAAGAGGATGGTCTCATTGAATATGAAGTTGAATGGGAGCACATCCATGAAGAAGGAATACATATCCGTGTATTCGATGGCGATAACCGGGACGTTACGCACCAACTTTATAATGGTGCGCGTCTTAAATTAATCGACAAAGCATGGGATCTCTACCATGCAGGAGATTACTAATGAGCTACATAATCATGGGAAGAGATGAGTGTAACCAAGAGTTTCGTCCTTGCTTTAAGGATTTTGTAAGCGAGGACGATGCTTATGCACAGTTAAATGTTGCGCGGGAACGCTATCCAGAAGCGCGTAGTCTTTGGGTAGAAGTTCTTAAAGACAAAGATTATTACCTGCAAAAGCATCGCGACTGGAGTGATGAGTGCGATGAGTGGGAGTATCTTTGATGAGTCTTAAACATGAAGGCATTGTCGCTTTAGCTTTATTGTTACTTATATCGGCAGGCTTGGACGTTTTTTCTTTGTGGAAATCGACAACGCAAATGCCGACTCATTCAACCAACCAAGGGAGTACAACCGATGACTAATTTTAATCTTGAGTACGTTAAGCAGTTAGTACCTGAACTGCTGGAGGCAGAGTGCCAGATCGTTATGGAGGAGTTGTTAGTGGACTTCAAACCAAATGACGTTTACCCGGACGCGGTGCGTGACTACGCCAAACGTTTGTTTCCAATTGTTATGTCATCAAAGGTGACGTATATCAACGGTCGTAATCATATTGAGCAAGCTCGTGTGTTTGTAGATAGCGCAGAGAAATGCTTGAACAGGGTTCAGGTCAAATCAGATGAGTTGGGTCAGATCCAGTTAGATATGAAGATAGTTATTCATTATCTAAACGAAGAACTTAAAGCAATGGAGGAAAGACGCTATGCAAAATAGTGAGATAAAGGATCGGTATTATCCTGAGTCTTTAATCCGGGCTTACTTTAACTGGTGTTATGCAACGGATCATCCTGCGACTTGGGATGGTCTGTTTGACTTTGCCAAAGAAGTGCAGGGAGATAAGCACATCAATGGCATTCCTTCGTTCTTAACTATTGAGGAGATTTTCAACAATGAAATCAACTAATCGTTTGGTTGGCGAACAATTACTGAGAGACTTTGCAGCTCGTGATGCTAAAGATATGCGGCGTTATGCAAAGGAAATGGAAGTCTGCCCTGAATCAACTTACATTTCAGGTATGTACTTTTACCACAAAGCCAGTTACAACACCTACAAGCACGCCTTGCAGGTTGTTAATACACCAATCTTCTGGGAGAACTAGCAATGGAGCCAGTAGCTTTTGAAATTGAAGTTGAAACTGATTTGTTCAAGACTACGCCTATTGAAGTGACGGGTGATTACTATGCCGATGAGTATGGCAATATAGCCGTGGTAATTAGACAAGTCTGTATTGGATCTGCAAACATAACAAAAGATTCCAACCTTGGGCTTCTTGCTAATCGGGTTAGAAATATAATAAAAAAACAAAGACCATGGAGGAAATATGAGTAGCCCATATATTTATAGTTTCTTTTGCGACAGTTGCGATGGAAAATTCATTGACGAGTACAGAGCTAACGTAGATTGCAAGAAGTTTCCTGAGCTAATTGACTGCAGCTATTGCATTTACTGCATTGACGATGTTAAATCCGAGGTCTTGGCGGAGCGGTCAAGCAATTACTACGAACCCACTGAACTTGATGAGTGGATGAGCTTCGACCCAGACTGTTAAGTCCAAGGGCACTGACTCCTCGCCCGGTTGAATCGGTTGGCCGCGTCCCGATGGACGAAATCGCGGCACCAAACCAGCAGCTTGTTACCCCGATCTAGCAGGACGCACAACCCCCCACCCTATCCAACCCAGCGATGCCTTGGATCACTGCGATCCACCCGAAGCGGCACGATCTTGCGGCAACGCCCCTTCGATGGCAGATTTGGTCGTGAAAGGCTTGCCTTTTGCATCAACAAAATACTTGATACCTTGGGCATCCAGCACCTTTATCAGCTTGGGTGTGGTGTATGCCTTAAAGATGTTGAACAAGTCACGGTAATACAAATACTGCTGGTCTTGATTCATTTGTTTCTCCTTTAAAAAAAAAGCCCCAGCGAACCGGGGCAAGAATCGATAACAAAGGCGCAACCTTTTGCTATCGAATTTATTACCAAGGGATATCTTCGTTGGACGATGGCATAGATGCCTCAGTGTTTGGCTTCCACATATCACGCTCGGCATACCATTTGCCAGTCTTAGACTCCTTTACTTCTACATTAATCCACTCAATGCTAGGATCTGACTTAACGCACTCACCAACCCATCGTTTAAAATCATCTAGCTTAAACGACAGTTTAGCTTTGACAAACTCCGGGGCATTGTTTGGAGCCTTTGCGATTAGGCCGTCTACAAAATGCTTTTCTTCATTCATGCTACTTGTTTCCTTGCGTTATAAAATTCGTCAGACTTTAAAAGCTGACGCTCCTCTGTGGTGAAGATGCCACCCTTGGAGGGTGCCAACCACAGTGCCTCTTTCACATCGTTATCCAATTCTGACCATGCTTCTGCAACAGCAAGCAAGTCATCTTGGGCGATAGCTTCTTTGATATACAGAACACTGCTCATATTCTCAGCAAGAGCTTTGTTGTGTTTCATAATAGGATCAACAGAATCTTTGGCTGAACCATGAGCGATGGCGTTTGCCACTTCGTTAGCACTAGCTATCTCGCTTCCACCATAGCCCAAGAATGCTAATGCTCTGCCTACAGCGGAAGTTTCTGCATTTTCTAAAGCTGATGTTTTGTTGATCTTACCGTAGGCTCGGTCTTCTTCTGCGTAACCAGTAGAAATAGTCCTGCCTTCTGAGTTTTTGATAGTGGCTTTGACAACAACCAAAGAGTCTTGAGAATTTATCAGGTCGGTTTCTATAGACCACCCATTAAAGTCTTCTGTCTTTCGGAAATCATCAATACGCCTAGCAACAGTGAGGTACACCTTGCCATGAATAGCAACTTCACCAGTATTTTTACTAGCGGTCATAACACTCCTCCTTTAATTGACCCAACGCCATATTATCTATGTTGCAATAAGGTGTCAAGAGTTTTATTATCTTTTGCAAACTTAATAAACTTTAAGCAAGGTATTGACAGCAACACCAGCTTCATTCAAAGTTGGCGGTTCCGCATATTAATCAACAGAATAAGGGGAGAGTCTTATGCATGACGACTGGGCAACATATTGTCTAGAACAGAACAGCACACCAACATCCACACAGAAGCCTCTAAACGGCTCTCTAAGCAACGATAATAAAACCCACCTTACACCATTGCCTAACTACAATTCTCTTTCTAACGGCCTCTCACAGCTTTCCTCGCTGGATAGGCTACGCAATGCCGCAGTCAACGACAGGATAGCAGAGCTAGAAAGACGGCTTGAAAGCGAGCGAGACGTTATACCCGGCATGATTACGACCGGGACTGTTACCCTTGTTTACGCACCCAGCGGAGCAGGCAAGACAGTTTGGATACTGGGGAACCTATTTCAATCTATACGCAATAACCTAATCAAAGGCAGTGATGTCATATATTTTAACGAGGACGATGGCGCCAAAGGTGTCCTTCAGAAAGCCAAGCTAGGCCACAAACACGGCATGACTATGGTGACATTGGCCAATTCACCAGACCCAACCCTCAGAACCACGGCTGATGCCCTTAGATTACTGGACTCTATACGCTCCGAAGGACTAGCTAACGGCAAGATTGTTATCTGTGACACCCTCAAGAAGTTCGCTCCTGTGTTGAATAAGGGGGATATGCGGGAGGTGCTTCATGTATTTAGGGAGTTTGCTGCCGCCGGGGGTACAGTTATTTTGTTGGGCCATTGCAACAAACATCGGTCAATGGATGGTCGATTGGTGTATGAGGGGGTGGGAGACTTGAAGGCTGACGTAGATAATATGTTTGGTCTTGACCCATTGAATGACAAGTTCTCTTCATATCAAGAGCTTTTGGTAATCAATGAGAAAGATCGTAGTCAGGTCAGCTTCGAGGGTGGATTTAAATATCGCCAGACCGGAGCGTTGATTAACTATGAGGAGTCCGTAGATTCTGTGCAGTTTCTCAGCCCGGAAGACATCTCAAGCCTAAAAGAAAAGCAAAGAGCGCAGATCAACATAGCCAAAGCCCTCGCAAAATACGAGGACGAGTTTATCTTTTTGAGTAGCGTTATGAAAAACGGACAGACCTTTTCCCAATCAGAGCTATTTGAAATGCTAAAAGAAGAAGAGCTAAACCCCAATGGGTGCAGTAGAAAACAGGTCAGAGTTTGTATAGAGTTGTTAAAAAACAACCACTTACGGCTAGAAAGACGCGGAGCACATGGTAAAAAGTTTTATTCATGGCAGATTTAGAATGCCCAGAATGCCCAGAATGCCCAGAATGTCCTGTGTGCCCATGGTTTAGGGGGGCAGTAGTAACCACTAACCTAGACCCGCCCCCTTTTTCTTGGGCATTTGTGGCAAACTGGGCAAACTGGGCAAACTGGGCAAACTAAAAGGAGTAACAATGAAAGAGCACCATATTGACAGCCACATACTAGAGACCTTTGTCTCCCAAAAGTATCACTGGAAGTCACTTAACCATGAACAGCAGTTGTCTATGGCTATTGAATTAATGCGACATCGTTATATGGAGCGCAAGCTATATAAGTTTATAGAATCTGTTATCGAAGATAAGGATGGCTGGCAAAAGTACAGAGACTTGCTGGTCTTAGAAGCCTCAAAAATATAAGGATTTATTGGGGGAAGTAAAATGAATCATCCATTATTACAGTTTTGCCAAACAAAAGAGCAATTAGATGCAGTCACGCTGACTGAAATTAAGGGTCTTAGCCAAAGAGAAGCCGCTGAAAAGCTAGGAATTTGTAGAACTGCGCTAAGAGATAGGCTGGCAGTTGTTAAAGGCAAGGCTGCAAAAAGAGGGTACAGTCCAAGTAATGACTGGAACCACCCAGTACCAGACGGCCATAAGATCAGGGGCATATCAACCTTCTACGATCAAGACGGCAATCCAATTCGCCAGTGGGTCAAAAGCCAAACTGATGAAGAGCGGCAATTTGAAATACTGATTGAGAGGCTGGAGAACGCCACAAAGAATCTTCCAAAGTTCAAGCCTACCAAACCCCCAGCATCCGCAGACCAAAACCTTCTTTCACTATTAACCATCACGGATTTTCACCTCGGTATGTACTCGTGGCAGGCCGAGACCGGGGATGACTGGAGCGTAGAGATAGCTAAGGACGTATTCCTTAACTCTATCCACGACATGATTCAAGCCTGCCCTAAATCGGGGACAGGTATACTCTGTCAGCTAGGAGACTTCCTGCACTGGGATGGAATCCTAAGTGTCACACCTAGTTCTGGACATATCCTAGACGCAGACACTCGATACGGGAAACTAGTTGAGCTTTCAATGCTTGTTATGGCTGAAGCAGTCAAGATGATGCTTAAAAAGTTTGACAAGGTGTTAGTGGTATCAGCAGAAGGAAACCATGATATTAGCGGGAGCATCTGGCTACGGAAGTACATCAAGCATCTTTTTGCTGATGAGCCAAGGCTTGAGGTGATAGATAGCGAGTTCCCTTATTATGCGTATTTACATGGCGAGACAATGCTGGCCTTTCATCACGGCCACAAAATGAAGCTGGCCCAATTGCATAAGCTCTTTGCTAGTGAGCCACGTTTTCGGGAGATGTGGGGCAAAGCCAGCTACACCTATATCCATACGGGTCATTACCACCATGAGCGCGTGGTAGAGGACGGTGGTGCTATCGCGGAACAGCATCCGACACTTGCTGCCAGAGATGCCTATGCTGCCCGGGGCGGCTGGGTATCTCGCCGTGGCGCAAAGGTTATTACTTATGATAAAACTGACGGCGAAATTGCCCGGGTAACGGTGAGGCCAAGGACATGATTGAATTAATGGGGGTCAAGCTGCCAAAGGGGGAGGCCATCCTACTAACGGCAGAGGTCGGAGGTGCTGTATCAGACCTTTCAAACCCAAAGCATACCGTTGTATATACCGACACATTTACTGAGGGTATTACAATTGATATGCCTGTCGCTGAGTTCTTTAATCTTTGGATGACTTGCTTGATGTCAGAGCTAGAGCTAGCAGAAATAGAATACAACCTACACTAATCAACAAGGAGGAGTTATGGCCGAAAGCTGGGTCGTTAATAACAAAGACAAGCTCGCCTTTTTTGTGGCTCATGTTAAAGAGCAGTACGAAAACGGCAGACATTTAACCTACTCTATTAAAGACGAAACCCGTACCGACAGACAGAACGGCGCGTTGCATATGTGGTTCCGTCAGATCGCACAAGAACTAAACGACTGCGGTCAGTGGGCAAAACACCCCTTTAGTGACACCCTTGAAATACCTTTTACGGATGTGTTGATAAAAGAAATGCTTTACAAACCAATCATACAGAAAATGTATGATAAAACATCAACAGGACGTTTAAGTGTGCGAGAGTTAAGCGAAGCGGCCGAAGTGTTAATAAGGTGGTTATCGGAGCATAAGAATGTTTATGTGCCATTTCCTCAAATCTTAAAGGATAAATTAAGATGATTGACACTGAAGATAAAAAGTCTTGGTGTGAGGCCGGGTCTCTTGCAGAAAAAGATTTTGTAGCTACAAATAAACTAGAAGGCTGGGGGATTTCAATGAACCCAACCAAGCATAAAGATCCTTATACTCACGATTTTATGGGCATTGTTCCAATGGATCTAAAAAGTATTAGAGAACCTTGGAGAAAATCACAAGAGCTTTTTGGTATTCCATCTAAGTATGCAGTCTCAATAAACAAAAAAGATATTGTGCGTTATGCAAATCTCTACCCAAATATAATTGTTCTGCTTGATGTTGAATGGGCTGGCGTATATATGCTTACAATGTCACGAGCCAAAAGTTTGATTAGCAATGGCAAAGCCAAAAAACATGACTACAAAAATAGAAGGCACGACAAACAAGGCAATGCTAAGACAAGCTACATATTTGATATAAGAGACCTAGACGAGCTGAAGGAAAGCAAATGAAATTAAAAAGAACAGCGGCAGATCATTGGTTCAGTAGGTGCGTAAGACTACGTTCTGAGTTTATTTGTCAAGGGTGCGGGATTAAATATGAGGAAAATAGCAAGGGATTACATTGCTCTCATTACTTTGGCAGAGCAAAGAAGGGAGTTCGGTACGATGGCGATAATGCATTTTCTCACTGCTATGGTTGTCACCAAAAGTTTGGCAGCAACCCTGATTACTTTTATCGGCACTACATAGATACCTATGGGGAAGGCCCGCTAGGTCTGTTGCGAGAAAAAGTAGAAGACATTATGCGTGGCAAGCGCATGGTCAAAGAAGAAAAAGATATTGCTAAACATTATAAAACCGAAGCCGCCCGTATGGAAAACGACAGAGCGGCTGGTATTAGGGGTTGGTTAGAGTTTGAGAACTACGATTAGTCTTCGTCATCCAGCCTGTAAACCAAGAAGTCATCGCTCAAGTCTCTAGTTATAGAATTTTCAGGCGATACGTTTCTTATAAAACGGGCAGTTTGTTTAATAAGCGGAGAAGCTTCAACAAACGGCGCTTGTATAGGGCGCTCACGATCTATTGCATCAATAACAGATTTGCCAATTTCTAACGGACGGGTTAACGCGATTGGTAACAGGCCGTCAGCCATTGTTAACAAAAATCCATTCTGTTTTATTTGCCCATACTGATAGTCATTTAAACCAAGAGTGTTAAGGGTTAATAGTGATGCCCAAGCATCTCCGTATCCTCTAAGCAAACCATTGGCACTAACATCACCATCACCAAAAATAGCCTGCCTACCTTCGTTAATAACTGCGTATCCCCCAGCGCCATAGGCGGCATACCTACCAAGAAACTTTGCAGCCTCTTCTGGTTTGCCAGCCTTTAGATTGCCCACAACCTCACGCATTGCAAGAGCCTGTTGTTTGACAACAAAACCTCTAAGCGCCCACAGCGGTCGCAGGTTAGGGTTTCTATGCCATGCGGCAGGACGGCCAGCTGAACTAATAAGCTGTTGCTGGCCTAGCCCGGCAAACATAAGCTCTTCAATTAACTCCTTACCTTCCCCCGTATACTTAGTAAAGTCGTCTCCGTGTTTTGTTAATTGTTTCGATATAAGATCAAGCTCTCGCTCATCAAAATAAAACGACCAGTTCTTTGCAAGACTTCCCTCAGCCGCGTCATCAGCCGCACTCTTTAACACGCCCCTCATAACACCACGCTTGCCGACAACATCTAACGCGGCAAAGCCGGAGCCAACCATAAGCATATCCGCGCCCTGTCTAAATGCGGCGGCAGTTTTTTCTAGGAATCCTTGAGGGTTTGCCATCTCCCTTTCGATTGCGCCTGTAAATTCTCCAAACCTTTGGTTGTTTAAACCCATTCTTTCAAGGTCTAGTTGTGCTGGCTTTTTAAGTACAGGCGGCGTAAGGTCTTGAATAACGCTTTTCATCGCCGCTCTAGCAGATGGCCCGCCATACTTAGCACCAACAAGCGGTGCGTCGGCTAGGTTTAGAATCGCAGACATTGGCCCGGCAAGAGTGGATGCATAAGCAAGAGATGACAAGGCTTGTATTACTGGGTGAGGAGCCATCCTGTCAGACAGCATTGACTCTACCATTCTCTCTCTGGAGTATTGAGCACCGCGCTGGCTAATACCCTTGTCTCTAAGCCTTGCCTCTAACTCATCCATAAACTCCATTGGCGTTAAAGGTCGTCCATAAAACTCTGCAGCTTCGTTGACTTTCTTGGTGTCAACCCCAAATACCCTTTTAAGCTGATACATTTTTTCAATTTGCAAATTTCTTTGCATATCTGCAAGCAGAATATTGTCGTAATCAAGAGGATTAGGGCGACTAGGATCAGTAGGATCAAGATAACGTCCCCTATCACGCGCTTGAAATCCGTCATCAACGAGTAAACGCTCAATCTGTGCATCGTCTAACCCCTGATCTTTTAGCTGTTGTTTTTTTGCTTGTCTTATTTCTTTTGTGACTCGTGAATGCAAATAGGTTTTTTCAATTGGGCGTAGCAAACCAAATATTTCTCGGTTAGCTTGCATATTTTTCTTTTCGCTCCACAAGATATACGCTTTTAAATTATTAAACTCGCTTTGTGATAACTCTTCTGCAAGCTCTTCGCGTAATTGGTCAAGAGATCGATTGCGATACGACTCAAACGTTTCTCCGGCAGCACGTTTAACCATTGTTCCGGCACCATAGTCCAGCAAAGCGCCGTGAACTTTTTCATTTGTGCTAACCTTTTTAATTACTGGCATTAGGTTTTTAGCAAACTTGTCTAGTGCTGCACCCGTTGTAAACTGAGCGCCTTGATCCGCCCGTTGGTAACCAAAAGCTACTTGCGGCCCAACCTCATTGTATAAAGCGTCTGAAGTTCCTGTAATCTTTTCATTATAAAAACGCCGAACAGCATCCTTTACGCCCTGATAAAATTCGCCAACTGTTTGCGCGTCCTTTAATGGTTTTGTTCTGTAGGCAGGGTTATCTACTTCTGTAAAGACCATATCGTCTTTAGCTTCTTGCGCGGTTTTTAATACTGCGTATTCGTCCGCCCCCATTCCATCAAACTCTAACTGCTCAGGAACGCCGTCAAAACTATCAGCACTATCAACAGTCTTTTTATTTCGGTTTACCCAAGCATTGCTTGAGACATCAACAAGCTTGCCAAGAGCCAGACCTGCTGAAGCACCAATAAACGCAGACTGAGCTCGCTCTTCAAAACTATCTCCTTGAGCACCGCCATAAAATCCGCCTTCAAAAGCACTTCGTTTAGCTACAGACTTAATGCCAGCGCGTCCCAATCCTGCAAACACACCTGCTCCTGTAGGTATAGACGCAAGTATTTCAGCAGGAAGACCTAGCTGAGATAAGGCTGTGCCACTTTGCAAAAAACGCTGTCTTTCTATTTCATACTGAGCTTTTTCTACCGCATAAGGATCGCCGCTTTTTTGCGCCCTTAACGCAGACGATATCTCTCCATACAAACCAAGAGTTAAACCTTCAGCCGCTTCAGTAGCCAAACCTTTAAGTTGAGTAGAACTTTCTTTTGATTTTCTAGCTTTTATTCTTTCTAAAACTTTTTCTGTCTCTGGCGTTTCTGTACCATCACGAGACAGCCCGGCTTTTACCGCCCGATCTTCGCGTATTCTGGCTAAAACTTTTTCCGTTTCAGACATTATTAAATGCTCTCGTAATTATCTTTAGCCCTATTCATTAACACAACATCCCATGCGTCAAATCTGTTTTTGTTTACTTCTTCTCCGTTTACGTAATACTTACCGTTGTCCTCTTTTAGTTTAAAATCTTTTTTTAAAGCCTTATAAATGTCCTGAATCTCGGCGTTCTCAGTTGTTCTTCTTTGAACCATATTCATGGATCGTTCCCACGCTTTTGGATTTTGCTCTTTAATAAATTGAGATACAACGATAGGATAGTCACGCTTCTGGGTGCCTTGTAATCTGCCGATTAATTGCTGCTTTAAATCATCATCGTCTAAAATATCTTCAACAACGTTATAAACATCATCCAGTATAAAGTTCCAATCAATGTCCATTTCTCTAGCAAAACGTTTCAATGACTCATCCATTGTTGCTTTTAGCTCTAAGTCTTCAAGTATTCTGGTTCCGCTCATTGCGCGTTCTAGATCGGCGTTAATCTGCTGTGCTTCAAAAAGATTTCTAGCGTTTTTTGCTTCCTTGCTATCTGGAGCTACGCCCTCTTTCACAAGTCCATTATTAACAAGCTTCTCCATGTCTTCATCACTTACAATGCGATTCAGATGCTCTCTATCTGCTTGTTTATCTCGCGCTTCTAAAACCACGAGCAGTTGATCTTCTGCTTGTTTAACAACCCCGGGACTGAATTGCTTTTCCAAAACATCCATTACCTGTGCGCGACTTGCTGGATCAGTTGCTTGCGCTAACATATTATAAGCAGCCTGTACTTCAATTGCCTTTCGTTTATTGTCTTCTGCCATTGCGGCATACTGCTTTTCAAGCTTTATGTTTTCCGCACGATCAGCATACGTTGGATCTTTTTCAAGCAACAAATCACGCTGACGTTGTAAACTTATTTTTACATTATCTGACATTTCTTGTATTTGAGAGTCAGTAAGTCCGCGATTTCGTAAAGTAGTTTTTGTTGACTCTGTAAACGAATAATTTTCTATTTCATTCTCAAGGTTAATAATATTGTTAATGTCTTTATTTATAGCGGTAGTCTTAACCAGATCGGCATTTGTATTTAAGCCAGTCAAAACATTAAGAGCTTGATCTCGAAGCTCGTCAGTAGGAGCATCACTAATCATTGTCTGAACTGTGTCTATCAATTCGCTATATTTGCTACTGTTAAAAGTAGGCAATGCCTCGCCAGTCTCAGTATTTATTGCTGAGTAAGCGCCAGCATCAGTAACAACCTTAGCAAGATTAGCTATATAGTTTGTTGATTTTTGCTCTTTCTCCTCTTCGCGAATTGCCTCCGCAACGCGACCGGGCGTAGCGCCTACCTCATAAAAAGCATCAAAAAGTCTGCTACTTCTTTCTGGATCAGATAATCCTGCTGCTACTTGTTGTCCAAAAATTGCCATTTAAATCTCCTACTTACCACTAAACAATCCGCCAATTAAACCAGCTCCAATGTCACTAAGCATATTTGCCTGACCAAGACCCGATCCAAGAAGAACATTTAATCCACTTGCAATACCTTCGCCATAAAGACCGGCACCATACAATTGACCGCGCTGTTGGAGTTGCGGGAATAAAGATGATCCTTGTAGTGCAGACATAAGTTGAGCTTGTGGAGCATAAGACGATCCCAAAAATTGTTGACCAAGAGCAGCCTGCTGGGCTTGCTCTCGCTGTGCTTGTTGCATTGCTCCTAACATTGCGGTGTTCTGCGCTTCTGACTGTGCCTTAGCCATTGCTAGTTGCTCAGGCGTACCACCAAACATTGAAGTTCTTACACCTAATCGCCCTTGATTAGCAAGGCGCTCTTCTAGTGACAGTGCTTGTCGCTCTTCTTCAGGTCGTTGAGCAGCTCTTATGCGCTCATAAATAGCCTGCTCTCTAGCATCAGTAGGGCCAGCAGCAGATGTAAACATAGACTGAGCGCCACCCATAAGCTGACTTTGCAAAGCCTGCTCTTCAGGGCTAAGACCCATTGTTACTTTGCCAGTTTTAGGATTATATCCAAAGGTTGACCCGGTCGTGCTTGTCAAGCCAAATGGCTTAAACTCAGACTGGTCTATTCCAGCTTGAGCCAAAGCCTTACCTTCGGTCATTCCTGTTACGCCTATTTCGCCTAGCTTGTCATAGGCTTCTTTGGTTAATAAACCACCCGCGCCGCCTATGCCGAGAGCAGTAAACAATCCCGGCAAGTTGCTTCCAAGATTGCCGCCTGTAAGTAAGTCATAAAAAATACTGTTACTGGTACTCATAAGGTTTTACCCATCAATGCTAATACGTTAATTTCTTGAATTGAAACTTCAGATCCGTTCATCTCAGTTTCTATGCCTACAGTAATAATAGAACCACCGCTAGTTGCGTTAATAGACTTTCTGGTAATAGACGTACCACCAGAAAACTCAGCGATGTTAAACTCTGCGCCTTGGTTGTAGAACGCTATAGAGCTAGTGTCACCACCTAGTGCAAACGAAGCTGACTTATAGTTCTCGTCTAAGTCATATGACCACTTAACGAATACCGTTTCTGTACCGCCGCCTACTATTG
>Ga0099850_1000746_pt1 | contig 14922 bp, 21 predicted proteins | sample CB_VirMetaG_5_FD_79182 | JGI IMG/M metagenome (GOLD analysis project Ga0099850, IMG submission 79182) | Freshwater to marine saline gradient viral communities from Chesapeake Bay - CB_1508_1D Viral MetaG | ecosystem: Environmental > Aquatic > Marine > Coastal | place: USA: Chesapeake Bay... | reverse complement strand
TCAATCGCAGCAAAGATGTTCAATCTTGTACCTTTATGATACCATACTCCACCCGTTCTTGTCAAGTACTTTTTATCGTAGTACTGGAACTTGTCAGTGGAAATGCCACTACCTTCAGGGTTATTGGGGTTGTTGTAGTACTGAGCATAGAACTGAGTTCGGTCCAGATATTTTCCTCGTTTTCTGGCCAAGGTCTGTCTGTCAAAACCAAACCACTTCCCGTCATGTCGTTGTTGTCTGGGCCAGCAAAACTCTCCGGTACCGTCACCTCTGTCCTCAACCATACGTTCAAACTTTTCGTAGATTGGCTCAAAGTCTATGACCTCTCCTTCGTCATCGTAAATATCTTCGTTCATCTCCATCAGATCATTGTACAAATCTTTAGGATGGTATCTGGTCCCCACTACCCATTCTTGGGCATCGACACCTTCGATGGAGGACAGGAGAGAGTACTGCAGTTTGACTTTGTCTCTGCCTTCTTGGGTGTAGGCATTCTCTCGTACGACAACGTCATCAAGCACAGCCACATCACAATGCAGACCAGTAATGGAAGTCGTGAGGCCTGCAATAAAGATTGAAGGGTCTCGCACTCCCTCTGTTTTACGTAGTGGGTGGTCAAGGGCAATCTCCGTGTTTGTCCATTTCTCTCGCTTGGATTCGTCCTTGTTGACCATCTCTGGCCAGTAACGTTGATAGATTTTGGATGTGAAGATATCCTTGATAAACTTAAGCTGCTTCTCTGCCAGGTTAGAAGTGGAAGAGATATACAGGACACGGTGGTCAGGATGTTTGGTCAGGTACCATGCAACTCTGTAGGCAACCATACGGCTCTTCTGATGGTCACGGGGGAGGAGGGTAAGCTGTTGTGACTTGGCTTCTTCTCTGGTCCACCAATGACAGAGTTCCTCATGCACATGACCAAGGACAGTCTGAGGTGCAATGAGTTTGATAAAGGTAATTAGGTCTTGTTCTGCAGCCCGACGAATGTCTTCAGTGGATACACCACTCATTCTTTATCCCCGTTTACCACTGACAGGCCCAGTCGTTGTGCATCTGCGCCGATCTCTGCATCTAACTTGGCAGCGATCTTAACCTCACGCTCTACTTCTTCTTTGCTGGGTCGGCCACGCTTGCTGTGGGATTCTTTCCATTCTCCTTTGGCAAGGAACTTGGCAGCATTAAACTTTGACTTACCATTCAAAGCCTCATCCACCACAGACCTGATACCTTCACTACGTAGCTTTACTTCTAACTCAATAGGCCAGTCTTCCACAAACTTCTTGATGGCTCTGGCGTTTTTGATCTTTAACCAGTGTTGGTATGAACCGAAAGCTTGGATGGCGAACTCGTATTCGGTGGGGTCTCCGATTTCCATGTACATCTGTTTCAGAGAAGGAAGTTTACCTTGTGGGTCTTCATCTTTAAGACAATAGACCGGCTCAAGATCACTTCCTTCTTCATTCAGATAAAACTCACGGAACAGGGACATGGTGCGGTACCGTCCCAGCTTATCCTTCATTCTGTCTTTCAGTTCAGGGTAGATCATATTTTCTTAGTCTCAGGAATTACGATTACGTAGAAGGTTGGTTGGTCTGGACCTGCTTTGGCAAGGACACCAAGGACTTGGGTGAATACGCCTTCAGAGTCTTCATAGTCTAGAAGGACTTCTTTGACAAACACCACATGCCCATTGACAGGAATACACTGACCTATGCGGAAGAACATTGCCATAAGTTCACTGGCCCTTTTGGTATCTTCTACGTCTTTCTCTGCAACCTGCATAACAAGTTCTTTAGACTTACAGACATAGCTAGCCGGGAACGTTTCGCCTACTTCGAACGCATATCCTTTGGTCGGAATAATCGCCATCAGAGACAGAATGAAAGGGGAAAGAAATCTAATCATACTCTAATTATACCTTAGACAAAAAGAAAAGTCAAGAGGTAATAGTGCTGGCAGTAACTCTGTTTGCGGCAGAGTCCATATATTGATCAGAAGACGTAAGTAGAGTATCTATATAGTATGCTCTGCAGTAACCCTACAGAACTCTAAAGACGGAAAGAATAAATGGATAATTAAGATATTTAATCTCAATTGCTAACTATATTATATATTATTTATACCACCTTTGTCAAGTTAAATCTTCTATAGCCGAATTTCTGTTAGTAAAATTGTTGGTATGTAAAAACACACAGCAGCACCCCTAACCCCCCTTGCCCTCCCCAGTCAACAATTGAGAATGCTTCTTAGTTGCATTACAGTCTGCCGGTGCTGGCCCAGTTGCGAATGATTATCGATTGCAATGTTGGGCCTATGCAATAGTCATGCCAATAATAGGTAAGTGATGCTGACCTTTTTATTGAGACATGCAAAGACCATGCCAACAATGCCCTAGCCCATTGACAATGCAAGAACTATGCCAACTTATGCCAGCCCCATTGCCATGCAATTATCATGCCAGATCGATCCCTATGCAAAAGCTATGCCAACTATACCGGCACCATATACGAAACAATGTTGCGTAAATGACCCAAACAAAACAATAAAATAATGCATTTTTTTGTAGACACCACCTAGGGGTTCTGGCAGTATGTATTTGTTAGGTGATCATCATATTGATGATATTAAATCCTAGCATGGAAATTGAATATAACCCTTTGTTGGAGTGTGTCTAATGGCGCGACTTGGCAAACGGGAACGGGCGAAGAAACGTGAGCGTGAACTGCTGACGTATGCTCAGGGGATACGTGCGCGAGCAGTACCCGGTGACCGTTCTCTTACTAGAAGTAACTTGGCTAATCTTATGCCTGTCGGCTCGCCCAAGGTTGACTGGTCTTATAACTGGAAAACCGCAAGGCGGATAAAGAATAACGGAATCTGGTAATCCGCATAGTAGGTCAATAATGCTGACCTACTTAGTGGGCGACTAGTTTGCCCTAACCTGACCGTATGGCTTGGTGGGTGCCTGTAATGGCGCTGTAAATCCAGCTAAAGTAATGACTAGGCTGTAAGTAGGGTCTGACAAACCCATGCAGCCCAAGGTCAACGCTGTAAATCCAGTAATAAGATACCCGTGTCTATTGTGGGTGGCGGGATTAGTCGGCTGGTCTGTCCAGTGTGTAAGTACATGGGCAACCGATGACAACAATCTATCGCACCTAGTAGCAGAATAGACCAGTGTGTCGGCCATACGTGACATATTCTTGTGAGCTTGCGAAGGCAAATCCTATACGTGAAAGGTAGGTATGCCATGACCAAGCAAATCAAACTCCGCATTAAGTCCGACAGTCAGTTCCAAAGCGTAGGCACCCAAGGTGTGAAGCGTCTAAAGAACGGCAAAAAAGACTTGTGGGATGCGTCTCTGTACGCGCTGAATCACTATGAGCAACACGGCGACCACGGCAAGATCAATCAAGTTTTGTCTTGGCTTCTTGACGCAGGTGTCGGTGCGCATAAGTACCGTCAGTGGGTCGAGATGTATTCCGACCAAGTGTATTCCAACGAGGACAAAAAGTTTGTGCGTGACGTTGAGAACAAACGTGATGATCGTGCAAACACTGTTGCTGCATCACTTGAAAACTATTGGGTAGGTGTGGCTCGTCAAGAGGAAGATGCTTTAGAGTTCGGGACGGAAGACATTGCCAAGGATTTGGCGCGTGTCCTGAATAAATACTCCAAGCGGACTGCTTTGAACAATGACGCCAAAGAAATGCTTGACTTTATGAAGCGTCAGTTGGGTGCAAAAGTCCCGTCCGTTGACCTGAGATAATTAACTGTGCCTTCGCAGGTTCACAAGAGTATGTTTGTCAATAGGAGAAAGTGTAATGATGCAATTCAAAGTGACTGATGTCATGATGGGTGGCTCTGGTACTGAATACGTGTTCGCTGATCGTGGTGAGGCGCGTCTGTTTGCGGAGTCGTTGCGTAATGCCGGTATTAATCCGACTGTGTGGTTGGATGGTCGTACTGAACGGTTCACTGTGTTTGTTGAAAACAGGGAGAAAGTATATGGATAATCCCTACTATCAAAACGGTAGGGCGTATGTTGTTGAGGGTGATTCGCTTGTCATAGAAACACCTGATACCTTTCCATACTACGTGTGTTATCGTAAACCAACTGTGCGGTGTATCATAGCAGGGTTCGATAATCCCTATGCCGCTATTGAATACGCTGATTTCATCGCACGTAAATGGGAGAATAGGTAATGGCTAATCACTGTGGATTCTGTGATACACGCAGACCTAAACCGACTGAGCGATACCCTGATGGTACCAAGATTATGGTGCTTGGCGGTGACTGGTTTGAATGGTGCGAGGACTGTGAAGATATTGAACTGACTAACGAGGACACAGGAGAGACCGTCACGTTGCGTCAGTTATGGGAACGTTTACATGAGGAGGATAAGTAATGTTTATCATACCTAAACACACCCTCTATGCTGATATCAGTGTACGAGGACAATTGCGTAGTCTGTGTCGGACGGCACGGATTGCACAGGATACCCGTCAATGGTCAGTCTACCGGGCAGCAACACGAGACATCCGTAGTCTGTGGGATCAACGTCATGTTTGAAATCATAGTCGGATATGTTGTGTGTTTGGCGGTGGTGTACCTTATCGCATCAGTGATGGGGTGGACAGATATCTTTGAGAAGGATGAATGGGAATGAATATATTTTATCTGGACCATGACCCTGCGTTGTGTGCCAAGTATCATTGCGATAAGCATGTAGTCAAAATGATACTGGAATACGGTCAACTATTGAGTACGGCGCACCATGTTATTGACGGTGATAATGTGCCTGACGGACTGTATAAACCTACGCATATCAATCATCCGTCTGCTGTCTGGGTGCGTGAGTGTGTCAACAACTACATGTACGTGTGGTCTCTGTTGTCTTACTGTTGCGACGAGTACACTGAGCGGTACTACAAGACACATAAACTTGAGCGTGATGAACTACTACACACACTGATGGTGCCGCCTAAACTTATCTCAGATGTGGGTGGTACACGTGTCAAGTTAGCAATGCCTGATGAGTACAAACATCCTGATCCTGTCACAGCATATCGTGACTACTACCGTAATGCCAAACGTGACATATGTAAATGGACTTTACCTTCAACTAAACCGGAGTGGTTCCTATGAAAAAGCTGTATCATCTGACGATGTACAAGATTAAATACCGTCTGTGGTATTGGTGGCATTGTAGCCTTCGTCGTTTCTTTGACGGTAAGTATCCTGTAGGGTGTTACCAAAGCCGACCGTTCTACCATATGTGTTGCAACGGCAATGCAGGGGGCTGGCGTACTGATTTGTGCGATAGTCTTGAGGACTACAACACAGGCTATCGTTATCATGAGGAACAGTTGTATAAACTAGGAGTATTCAAATGAAATACGCAAATGAAATAGAGAAACGATACGCATGGGATGTGCTTTATGAATTTGCATACGACCGTGCAGAAGACAGTCTTGTCAGCAGTCCTCACCATTATGCAAAGCAATTTGCAGATGACTGGATCGATGAGGCTGATGTGGATAATCTCAGTGAGGATATGCTGCCATGAACCAGATGTTTGTGTGTCCGATCAGTGAGTGTATGTTCAGCAGTCACTGTGACAGGCACCAGAAGTATCAAAACAACCCTGACTATGCCGACCATGCAATACTCAGCGCTGATCCTCGTAAGGACAACGGGTACTGCCACCTATACATTCCAACCAACCTACCAGAACAGGAGTAAGACCAATGCCTTTTGATGGAAAAATCGTAGAGACCAAGACGTTTGGCCCGGATATCACCTCACCTCGTGGCAACAACCTTGCCCAAATACGTATCAGTCTTGGCATCAGCCGTATTGATGCTGCCAGAATGATGGGTGTTTCTATACTGACCTTAACCAACTGGGAAAAGGGGTACTCTAAACCACGACGCAACAACTGGGTCAGGATGTGTGAGGTGTACCGTGCATCCACAACCCAACCTAAGTTCACGTTCAGTAAAGAAGTACCACCGTGTTATGAAAAGGGTGCTTATATCGGACGTGGAGTTAAACGTGAAGTGATCCATGACTGCGTTGAACAGCGTGTCAGATTGGTGAAGGAGTGGTATTAATGAGAGTTCTACCTGATGAAGTTGTAAATGATGTTCTGTCTATGGGTCTGCAACAGACACATGAGTTTGTTGTCAGTGACAGTCAGAAGTTTATGTCACTGATACTTGACGGTGTGTACAAAGACCCTATTTCTGCCACTGTCAGGGAGATATGTCAGAACGCAAGTGAGGTTGATCCAAACTTCACAGTCCATCTGCCTACTGATCTTGAACCATGGTTTGCTGTCATTGACAACGGCATTGGTCTGAGCAGGGATGATCTTGTCAAGTATGCTGCCGGTATCGGTGCCAGTACCAAGGACAAGGACAACACATCAGTCGGCGGGTTTGGTATCGGTATGAAAGTACCGTTCACCATGTCAGATCAGTACACCATCATCGACAGGTTTGATGGAATTAAGTACACGTTTAGCGCGTACAAGGATGAGAAGGGTGCGGCTCAGTTTGTTGAGTTGACTGCCCCTGTCAAGACTGATGAGCCTAACGGACTTGAGATCAGGGTACCTGTTGAACGGTCTGACTTTAACAAGATGAAGGACAAATTTGTCAGCGCTCTCAAGTACTTCAACCCTAAACCTGAGACAAACGTTGAAGTTGATTGGCTTGAGCCTGAGTATATTACATCCGGAAATGGGTGGAGTCTACGTAAAAAGAAAGACTATGAGTACTCAACGCAAAGTAGAATTATCATGGGTAATCTATGGTACCCTGTTGACGATGAGAAGATCAGGGATGGGTACTCTGATCCTGTTGGTAAACTACTCAGGTCTAATCTTGACATCACTCTGCCAATTGGTGCAGTTGATCTGCCTCTGTCTCGTGAAGATATCCTGTACTCCCCTCGTACAATCAAAGTTATCAGGCAGAAGTGTGAGGATATTATTGAGGAGTTCAAGGTCAGTGCACAACAGCAGATAGACACATTGACTACACCATGGGAAGCTATGGCTTTTGTCAACGGCAACACCTTGGTTCATCTGTCAGGTGTTAAGTTGAAGTGGAAAGGTAGCGAAGTTAACACTGTTATCAGTGTAGACTTTGATGATGACCTTAACTATTACATCGTATCATCATATAAGTTTAGCCGTAAGACAATGAGCCTGTCTGATGCGTACCAAACTAAGTATGACAAGGGTAAGATACGTCTGTCTTACACCAGTAATCTTACTGTCTGGTTTATTGTTCACTATAAAGCTGTACGTAAACCCTCTCGTCTGTTGGAATATGTCAAGAACAACTACGGCAATGTAGATTGCAGGTTGATTGAGTACCCTGATAATAAACGTCAGGTTGCACTTGATTGGATCAAGACTAATGTCGGACTTGGTGAAGACAGCATCATTGACTTCGATCAAGATGTACCTGATATCAAAGCACAACGTACCTATGTGCCACCATCTCAGCGTAAAAAGTTGGCCAAGGTTAAGGTCTTGAACATGAAGGCGTACTATACTGCCAAGGACTATTGGGATGAATACCCCGGTGACCTTGACCTTGACGCTAACACCGGCATCTATGTCAACCTTAAATCTAATGAGCCTGACTTTGAGGATGGGTTCAGATGGACATCTAACAGCACCATCCAAGAGACTATCAAGATATGGAAAAGGTACAACCTTATACCACATGACACTGTTGTTTATGGGTGTCCTGCCAATGTCAAGAACAAACTGAAGGATCATCCTAATTATATCAGCTATGAAGATGCTTTCAAGTTGGTAGATGAGATGGTATCTGAGTATAAAGGTTCACTTGTCAAGTACACATTAGCGCAACAGGTTGACCATGTTATGACTGAGTTGAAGATACCTGTTGACAAAGGGATCAAGACAGGTTACTATAAAGTATGTCTTGATAAACGTGATGTATTTTATGGTATCAAAGATATCAATAAGAAAGACATCATTAACTATGCAGTAAACATCGTAGGTGTAAAAGACAGGAGAAATAGATTAAGTATATACGGAGATACACTGACTAAGAAGATAACTAAAGAGTATCCTATGTTGTCTGATCGATCTATTCCATCGTACGATGATGTAGGTAAGTACATTAAGATGGTCCATTATGTAAACGAGAAAGGAATCTCACTATGATTAGTAACTACCTTGTGACTTCGTCCCAGATCACCATCATCACTGACGGTAAGACTCTGGTTGTTCCAAAAGATCACATCAGCTATGCCACTATTGTCCAGTATCTGAAGGCAGGTGACTATGAGATGGCTGTGAAAGCTGCTGATGCTGCCCAGACTATCAATGACTTTGGTCAAGGGCAGGTCTATGTCTTGAATGGAGTTGTCTACTGGAATGACAAACAACTGGACAACTCATTGACTAAGCGTATTCTGTCCATGGTACGTGAGGGGTATGATGTTAACCCGATGCTGAAGTTCCTTGAGAACCTGATGCAGAACCCCAGCAGCAGGGCCATCAATGAACTGTACCGCTTCCTTGAGTGTAACAACCTACCTATTACAACTGATGGTCACTTCCTTGCATACAAAAACGTTGACCATAACTACAAGGATAAGTACAGCGGCACCTTTGATAACTCTATTGGGTCTGTCTGTGAGATGGAACGTAATCAGGTGATGGATGATCCTAATCAGACCTGCTCTGCCGGGTTACACTTTTGCTCTATCGAATATCTTAACAGTGCATGGGGTCATAATGGGCATACGATGATTATCAAGATCAACCCTGCTGATGTGGTGTCTATCCCTGTTGACTACAACAATTCCAAGGGACGGTGCTGTCGGTATGAGGTTGTCCTTGAACATATGGACAAAGAGAAAGATACCCTGTCCTCTCGCCCGGTGTATGGTGACATGGCTTATGACGTTGGGTACCGTGATGGTATCAATGACCTTTCCTATGACAACCCGTATCCTGATTTTAGTGATGAGTATAACGGGTACGAGGAAGGTTGGGTTGATGGTCGTTATGATTCTGAAGGAGACGACTTCGACGACTTCCCTTTCTAACTTAACTAACAGAGGCATCCATGTCGGTGTAAGTCCTCTGTCTTTTTGGAGAAATAAAATGCGATGTTATATCTGTGACGTTATCCTTGAGCCACATGAGATTATGAAAGACCCTCGCACTGGTAAGTTTGAACCGTGCGGTAAGTGTAAAGATGAAAGCTACCAAAGTTGGGTTAGTAACGATGAAGACTGGGAAGGGTATGGTATTGATGATGGAAAAAGAAATGAGTGAACCTAAGTTCCTTCGTCATGTGCCGTGTGAGAAGTGTGGCGGCAGTGATTGTAATGGTGAATGGGAGGATCACTTCTTTTGTTTCAGTTGTGAGAACAGAATATGGAAAGAAAGTAAACCTATGCAAGCAGAAGATAATGTTGTGCCTCTGAAGGAGAGTAAGTTACCTGATCCAGATGGTACTGTTGTTGGTCCTATCAAAGACAGGAACATCAGCAAAGAAACTGTGCGTCAGTATGGTGTACGCCTGTTACTTGAGAATGGTGTCATCACTGAACATTGGTATCCGTACATGAATGCTGATGGTGAATTGGTGGCATGGAAAAAACGTGTTGTTGCTGACAAGACCTTCCCTCAAGTCGGCAACCCAAAGGCCGGTGTGCTGTTTGGACAGGACAAGTTCAACTCAGGTGGTAAGATTATTACTCTGTGTGAGGGTGAGTGTGATACCATGGCAGGGTACCAGTTGAACGGTTCCAAGTTTCCTGTTGTCGGTGTCAAGTCAAGCAGTGAGGCATACAAGAACTGTAAAAAATCGTTCGAGTATCTGAATAGCTTTGAGTCTATCGTCATTGCCTTTGACCAAGATGATGCAGGACAGAAGGCAGCAAAGGCAGTGGCCTCACTCTTCCCCAAAAAAGCCAAGATCGTCAAGTTCAAACCGGGGTATGATGTCAACGACTACCTGATGAAAGGGATGGAGTCGCAGTACACAGCAGCATGGTGGGCGGCTGAGACATACAAGCCTGATGACATCCTTTCTGGCTTCGATACCATGTGGGAGATTGCACAACAACCACGGCGTGAGGCAATGTTCCAGTACCCATGGGATGAGTTGAATAAAAAGACATACGGCATGCGTCCCGGTGAGATGGTTGTCATCACAGGTGGTTCAGGTATGGGTAAGTCATCCTTCCTACGCGAGATCACACACTTTGCCATGACCACCACTGAGGAGAACATTGGCACCCTCTACCTTGAGGAGTCATCGTACGAGACAGCTATGGGTCTGGCATCTATTCAAGGTAACAAACCATTCCACCTCCCTGATACCCACTACACCAACGAGGAACTACGTGATGCATACATGAAGACATGGGGTACGGACAGGGTGCATACACTCAGCGACAGTTGGCGGGACAACAGCATCGAATATCTTGGTGACAAGATCACATTCTTTGCCAGAGGTCTTGACTGTAAGCTGATTGTGCTTGACCATATCTCTTTCATGGTCTCTGACAACCCCGGTGATGAAAGGAAGATGCTTGATGAGATCGCACACAAACTCAAAGCACTTGCAATCGAACTTGATATATGCCTACTTACAGTCTGTCATTCCAAGCGACAGGCAGGGAAGCCCCATGAAGAAGGTGCAACGACTAGCCTCGCAGATTTACGAGGAACGGCAGGAATTGGCCAGCTATCTAACATCGTCCTTGGACTGGAACGTAACGGACAAGCAGAGTGTGAGATTGAACGGAACACAACACTCATCCGTGTGCTAAAGAACCGCTTCAGTGGTAAGACTGGACCCACATCCAAGGTACATTACGATGAGTTCACCGGACGCCTGACTGAAGTATATGATGAAGGAGATGAATGATGCCAGCACTTCAAGCTAAAGAAGTTAATGGTGAATATGTCCACGTCGGAGGTAGACACCTATACCGATGGAGACACAACGGCAGAGTTGTTGATGCGTTTGGCACTGAAGTTAGGAAGGGAGACAGGATTGTTAAGATGATGAAACATGGTGGCCCACGTTGGTACTACATCCTTGATGTACAACAGGATCACTTCGTTGCTTCTGTCATCAGTGGGTTCAGAGGAAGTAAACATCTGATGGGCAGTGTCACACCAAAGCTGGGTAAACCACGTAAACATACCAACTGTAACCCTCAACGTATCCTGATCGATCATGAATGGAGAAAGAACCATGGTTAAGTCACCTGTACATATCAGCAAGATGAGCGGTAAACTGGAAGGGTTCAGAAGTATCAGTGTCAACACTGTCACCAACCCTTTCTGTCAAAAGATGAACAAGACTGATACGATCTGCGGCGAGTGTTACTCTATGTCTATGCTTACCACTTATCGTAAGAATACTGCACCTGCACTGCAACGTAACTCTGATCTACTAAGTAGTCGTGTGCTTAAGACTGATGAGTTACCCACCATACTTGACAAATACTTTAGGTTCGATAGTCATGGTGAACTAATCAATGCCACCCACTTCAGGAACTACGTTAAGATTGCAGAACATAACCCTCATACAACCTTTGCGTTATGGACTAAGCGCCGTGACATCATAAGTCAGTACTGCAAGCGGTGGCCGATGCCTGACAACATGATCCTGATCTTCTCCAACCCACAGATTGACAAGGTAATGGAGACACCGCCTCGTTTCTTTGACAGGGTGTTCAACAATGTCACTGATAAGTATAAGGGTGAGGCAAATTGTACTGGACAAAAATGCAAAGATTGTTTACTATGTTATAAGTGGCATACAACAGATGTAATAGTGGAGCATGTAAAATGACAAAACGTACAGTAGTCTGTGACCTTGAAGCTGATGGGTTGCTGTCTACTGTGTCACGTATCTGGTGTATCGTCTGCAAAGACTACGAGACAGGTGAGTTATTCCAATGGACACCTGACACTATCGGTGAGTTCCCTCAGTGGGCTGAAGATAATGTTCATCATTGGATTGGTCATAACTTTCTTGGGTATGACATGAGGGTATTGAAGAAGATACTTAACATGAAGATCAAACCCAACAGAGTTACTGATACTCTCCTTGTGTCACGGTTACAGATGTATACCAGACAAGGTGGACACAGCCTAGACAATTGGGGTACCATCCTCAACTTCCCAAAGCTACCCTTCAAAGACTTCTCTGAGTATAGTGAGGAGATGCTTGAGTACTGTATCAATGACGTTGAGTTAACCTACAAGGTAGCCTGTTATCTAAAGTCAGAGGGCGGAAAGTACGGAAGCGAACACGCCAGTCAGATTGAACACCTGTCTCAGTACCTTGTTGATGAGATGTGTCAGACCGGCTTCGCTCTTGATGTGAGGAAGGCTCATCAGCTTTTCGCCATGTTCGGTAATGAGTCTAACAAACTTGCATCTGAGATTCTGTCTGAGTTGCCAGCCATTCCTAAGTTTGTTGATGAGCGTACTCCCAAGTACAAGAAGGATGGTTTGCTGTCCAGTGTGGGTCTGAAAAAACCACTTGGCGGTAACTGGAAAGATTGTGTCGGTCCCTTCTCCGCTATTGAATGGACTGAGTTAGACCTTAACAGTCCCAAGCAGAAGGTGGAACGTCTTAATCCATACTGGTCACCAACCATCAGGACAAAGGGGTATCGTAAACTTAACGACAAGCTACATGCCAAGGAAATAACACAGGAAGAGTTTGACAAACGCCAACAGTATATGTGGCAGATATGTGATGAGAACCTTGCAACCATCAGCGATGATGCACCGCAGGGTCTTAAGAAACTTGGCAGGTATGCAATGCTTGTTGCCAGATACAAGGAAGTGGAAGGATGGTTAGATGCTCTTGGATCAGATGACAGAGTACATGGCTCAGTATTTTCCATTGGTGCTGTTACTCATCGCATGTCTCACAACAGCCCTAATATGGCGAACATACCGGGCGCAGACTCTCCCTATGGAGAAGAGTGTCGCTCTTGTTATACAGTCGGTAACCCTGATACTCATACTCTTCTGGGTGTTGACGCTTCTGGTATCCAACTCAGAGTTCTGGCGCACTACATGGATGACCCTGACTACACCAGAGAAGTCGTTGATGGTGACATACACACTAAGAACCTTGAAGCCATGGGAATAGACAAAGGAGAATGGGATGAAGAACATGGACAGTGGAGTAAACGAAGTGTTGCAAAGACTTTCATCTACGCTTGGTTGCTTGGAGCCGGAGATGAAAAGGTTGGGCTTATCTGTGGAGGTGACAGTGTATTCGGAAGACGAGTCAAGACACAGTTTCTTGAAAGTATCCCTGCCCTTGCCAGACTCAAAGAACGAGCAGCAAAGGCAGCTAAGTCTGGACGTTTAGTTGGTCTGGACGGCAGAAAGATTGAGATTAAGAGTGAACACTTTGCCCTGTCTTGTTACCTCCAAGGGGCTGAGTCGTGTGTTATGAAAAAGGCCATGATCGATTGGCATGTTGAAGTTGCAAAGAGAAAACTTGACGCCAAGATGGTGGCCATTGTTCATGATGAGTTTCAGATTGAAGTACGAAAGGATCAGGCTGATGAAGTAGGTAAGATTGTTGTTGACAGTATCATCAATGCAGGTGTATACTTTAAGATGAAGTGTCCACTTGACGGAGAATACAGAATAGGAAATAACTGGACAGAAACCCATTGACACACTGTGCAGCAGAGTGTACAATATAATTACTACAGTGAAAAACAAGGAGTATATTCACTATGTCTAAGCAAGATAACGAGAACATCATCATTGAAGCTACGTTGTTCTGGCCTAACCTGACAAAGAAGAATGAGATGTCGGGTAAGTATCAGGTTGATCTTGGTCAGCTTACTAAGGATGCAGTCAAAGGACTGCAGGGTCTTGGTCTGAACGTACGAAGCGACAGTGTTGATGAGGACAGTGACAAGCCGGATCGTGGTGAGTTCCTCACTGCCAAGTCGGCATACCCGTTCAAGGTTCTGTTCAAGCAGGGTGTTGAGGTTGTTGATCCAAAGGTTATCGGCAACGGTACCAAAGCACGAATCAAGATCGGTGCCTATGAGTGGTCCTTCAAAGGTAAGAAGGGTGTCTCTGCTTCGGCAAAGGTTATCCAAGTTACTGAGTTGGCCAAGTATGAACAGGACATTGACCCTGACTTTGCTGACTCTGTTGCTGCCCCGGTCAGTGACATGGATGACGACATCGATGCACTTTTCTCTGACGAATAAGGAGTAGTTGATATGACGGCGAAGTTTGAAACTCTTGTTGAAGACATCATGAACATGGTTGATGAAGGAGTTGACCGTATAGATGACGTGGCAATCCACAACTTTGTATCTGATGTGGAGTGGGCGCTTCGCCGTCAACTTCTTAAAGAGGAGCGTCATGACAGAAACACTGTCCGTATGTCTAACGTGGGTAAACCAGACAGGCAACTATGGTACGAGGTTAACGGTGCGCCGAAAGAAGAACTGCGACCAGCCACCCGTATCAAGTTCCTGTATGGTGACATCATCGAAGCACTTGTGTTGTTCCTTGCCAAAGCAGCAGGACATGATGTAAGTGACAGCCAGAAGGAGGTAGAACTTGAGGGTGTCAAAGGTCACATCGACTGTGTTATTGATGGCGTCTTGGTTGATGTTAAGTCGGCCAGCAAGTTCTCTTTCAAGAAGTTCAAGGATGGTACTCTGCCAGAGGATGATGCCTTTGGTTACATCGGCCAGATCAGTTCATACAAACAGGCTGGTCAGTGGGACAAGGCAGCTTTCCTTGCCATGAACAAAGAGAGTGGTGAACTTACTGTATACGAACCTGACCTCATTGACATGAACAAAAACGCAGACGAACGTATCCGTCATGTCAAGGAGAT
>Ga0099850_1000745_pt1 | contig 14951 bp, 19 predicted proteins | sample CB_VirMetaG_5_FD_79182 | JGI IMG/M metagenome (GOLD analysis project Ga0099850, IMG submission 79182) | Freshwater to marine saline gradient viral communities from Chesapeake Bay - CB_1508_1D Viral MetaG | ecosystem: Environmental > Aquatic > Marine > Coastal | place: USA: Chesapeake Bay... | reverse complement strand
TCTACCCTTTGAGGTTAGGTTGCTGTCGTCACCCGGACCAGTGGAAGTCTTGATACGCAGGCAGGGTTGCCCTGACGAATCATAGTCCATTGCCTGGACTAAATCGTTGGTATTTGGCTCTGAACTATGAACGTAGTTAGTTGAGTTAGGATTTAGGTTAGGCACAGATTATATTCCCCACTTGGTTGCTAGATAGTTTTCCACGTTGGCATATTCTGTTGCTGTAAGTGCTTTCTTAAATAGGATAACTTCTCCTACGTCACCTATGAACGTTCCGCCTGTGTTGTCACCGCCCACATAAAGATATGTGCTTGCTCCCATTGCGGCTGGTCCTGCTACTGCTCCTGCTGATACTATTGTTTGACTAGGTAGTTTACCATCGTTGACCCTGCCAACAATATTTGCTGTACCATTATACACCAGTGTGTAGATATTCCATTCGTCTGCTTGTACTGTGCTGGATGCTGTTGTTGCTGAACTGGCACCTACTTTGAATCTTGCTGTTCCATTAGTATCTATTTGAATACTAAGTTCACCGTTTTCTGTTGATGTTAAAATCTGTGTGGCATTGGTTGCCAAATCTGTGCTACGAGCAATAACAAATACCGTGTAGGCTGTTGCTCCACTTAGACTCGATAATGGATTTATGCTCATCAAGTCACCATCAGCAAACTGAACATATCCATATCCATTTTGTGTATCACTTGATTCGTATGAAGGTTTGTTACTGCCTCCACTAAAGTTTAGATTGTGTGCTAGTCCTGATTTATCATTCCACTGATTAACAGGATCTTCATCAGCAATACCTGAAGGCACAAAAGTCGACTCGTCAGCACCGTCATACCAAATTTCTAAATCTACCAAACTGTCTCCGCCCACTGATTCAGTAATACTTGTTGGAGCCGCAATAGCACCCACTGCTATCCAAGGTCTTTTTGGAAGTAGTCCGCCTGTGTTTGGATTGTCATCCGCTCCAGGAAGATTGCCATTATAAACATCAGGCAGTGAAGTTAAATCATATGTATTATTTGGTTTGTAATATGGAGCATCATCTGCGTTAGGATATGCAACCGTATCTCTAAATGTACCTTTGCGTTTGAGTTGGGCAATTTCTAATTTCTGTATCTGTCTTTGATCTTTGTCTCGACCTGATGTGTTTGGTGTGCAAATAATTAAATCATCAGTAACTATTCCTGCACTGGTTACTGTTGTTGTGCTGTCATCTACTGTTGAACTGTTTGTATTAGTAGGATCACCGTCCTTGCTAATAGTATAATAATCTGTGGGTAACCCTTCTGCTGTTGCTATTGCTTCTATTAACTCACTGATGTATTTTGTTTCATCGAATCCTGTGAGTGTGCCTTGAACACCAGTCAACCCTTTGAACTTAATATTAATTGCCATATATTTTCAACTCCTATCTATATTTAGTGTAAATATGTATGTCACAAGGGAGATTTGTAAATGGCTGACACGTTAGTTCTAAACGCTGACGCAAAACCTTATAGTATATTACCTCTAAGCACAATTTCTTGGCAAGAATCCATAAAATATCTAATATTGGACAGGGTAACTGTGTTGGAATGGTATGACGATTGGATCGTAAGTTCGCCCAGTTGGGAAACTGCTGTGCCCGCGGTTGTAATGGTAAAACAATATATAAAAAACAACACTAAAGTACGTTTGTCAAAGTACAATATATTTCTGCGAGATCAATTTTCTTGCCAATACTGTCAACTTCAATTACCACACAAAAATAAGTGTACTATTGATCACGTTGTCCCAATCAGTCGGGGAGGCCGTACTACCTGGGAAAACTGTGTAACCGCTTGTGGTCCTTGTAACATTGCAAAAGGCAATAAATTACATCCAAAACCTAATAGGCATCCATTTAAACCCACCTATTATGATCTAATCAAAAACAAAGAATACCTAAATCTAAAACTCAAACACGCTAGTTGGAATAATTACATAGCGTAAATACTAGCAAGGAGTTTATATATGGCAACTAGAATTAAAGATTTACCTAGATTTCATGCAGATTGTATTGACTATCAAAAACGTATTGAGTCTATTAAGGATGAAAATATTAAACGTCAAGCAATAACAATGTTTGAAACATTTTTAAATACGGTTGACGCTTTAGACAAATCTGTTGATAATTTAGCAGATGCTGGTCCTGTTTTTGGAAACGAGCATCAGTTAGTTAGAGAAAATTTAAACAGAGTTAGAATGGACCTTGTGCGTTGGTTAAAGAAACATTCTCCACTTGAACAATCAGATCCTATTCCAGTTGGAAAAAATTAATCTTTATGACGGAATGTCACCCTACCTTTGGTTAGATCATAGGGTGACATTTCTACACTAACTTTATCACCCATCAATACCCTAATTTTATTTTGTTTCATTTTGCCACTGGCATAGGCAACAATTATGTGCCCGTTATCTAGTTCTACTTTATAGGTTTGATTAGGAAGTACTTCTAAGCACTTACCATCAAGTTCTATTATTCCATCTTTACCCAATCATATCTCCTTTATCAATTATGGTTTAGAATTTCTTTTTTGTAATATTCATACACATCTGGAACCATTCCTTTCATAGGAATTGGCCAATCTATCATATCAAATAGATAGTCATATATCTCTGCTGTTTCATCACTGTATGGTTTGAAATATGGATCGTTTCCATATAGCAAGTCTGGATCTTTAAGCAGTTCCCAGAAGTCTTCGTCAAAGTCTCGGCCTATCCAATACGCATAACAATAAGCGACAAAATAACTTTTTGCAGGATAGATCCATTCATCTATGCGTTTATAAAAATGGTCAAATGCATATTCTTTTATATTATCTTTAATAACAATTTTTTTAGTTTTTAGATCATCATCATGTTCATGATTTAATCTGTGATAAACTGTCTGTCTAATTTTCCATTCTTGCATAATAATTTAACAATCCTTTGTAACCATTACAACTGTGGGCAAGATCCTTTACATATCTATAGTGTTCGGTCAAACAGTTTCCGTAGTATTCACAGGATCTACAAATATCGCTGGTATTTTTTTCTGGTTCTTGTTTTGCCCATTCAATGTAATCTTTGAATGTATCTAATTCTAAAAAATATTCCTTATCTTGTGCATCAAATTCTAAAACGCCAAATTTTCCGTTGGGTGTAATATAAACATGATCATTTGAAAAAGCATTATATTCTTTTTTAAGGCTTCTAACAATATTTCCTTTATTAATAAAATCAAAGTTCTTAGGCACAGGACTTTCTAGCCACTTAATAACAAACTGTTCAAAGTCTGCGTGTGTTACATTGTGATCGTTTGCTTGATTAATACTGTATGGTTTTATTTCAACACTTTCTATGCTTGAACACAGATTTAAATTTTGTATAAGGTGATCTACATTCATGTTAAGCACCTGAGGACTTGCTAGAATTAATACCGCAATTGGCACAGGACTTTGAAGCATATTATGAAATACTTTATCGTGTTTTTCTCTTGCTTCAAAATCATAACTAACACTTAGATAAAAATCGTCTTCAAAAAACCCTTCATGCAACATACTAAAATTTGTTATGATGTTGATCTTATCCGCATAATGTTTACGAATAACATCACGCATCTTATAAAAATATTCCTTTTTGAGGGCACCTATTTCTCCCCCGTAAAGATCTATCCATTCGATCTTAGTGTGCTGTTGTATTTCAAAAAGTCTTTTATCAAGAACATCTAAATCTATTTTGTTTTGATCTGCTAATTGCTGTTCTGTAAGGTAACAAAAATCGCAACGGAAATTACAGAAGTATGTTGGATTTATTGATACTTTCATGTATCGTTACTTTTGATCTGTAGAGAATAAATTTTCTAATGATATTACATCTAAGTTAAAAACAATAGCGACCCTATTCTCATTACCTGTGTAGGACGTAACAGAATGCCAAACATTTGCTGGAGCAATAACAAGTCTGTGTTTTTTGGTTTCAACGCTAAAATTAGCATTATGCTTAAATCCTATGTTGTTAGACCAACTTGGATCATGAAGAACTAATTTTCCGCCATCCTTATCGTTATCAACATCTGAAAGATAAAGAATACCAAAAGCACTTGCACCAGTATGATTATGAGGCATTTTAAATTCGTCTTTGGTCATTATAGGCAATCTACCAGTGTATGAATTTACAAATTGTTCGATTAATTCTTTGGTAAATTTGTTTTCAGGATAAGATTGTGCAAGTTCATAGAATCCATCAATAAAATACTGTTTAATCTTATTCAACAAAGGAAAAGCATCGATGTTTTCTTGGGTAAAAAATGGTAAATGATTTTCTCCTGCTTCTTTGAGAGTTAACTCATTTTCTGCCTTGTGTTTTTCAATAACGCTATTAGTGATCGCAAGAAGTTCCGCTGATTCAGCGTCTGTAATATCTAGATCTTTAATTAATACGTGTGTAGCAAATAGTTCTTTTATCATAATGGTATTTATACTCCTTCGTTTATATATGGAGTAACTTCGACATCCATATTATTTGCTTTTAAAATATCAGGTGCTATTGACTTCATCAATCTACAATGTGCTTCAACTACATTATGTCTTTTGAAATCTTTAACTGTTTTTCTGCATCCATTGCATATATCAAGCATAGGACAAGTATAACATGATTTTTTCATACTTGCAAGTTCAAAACTGTCCTGTAATGGAGTTGTAAATCCGCCTCGCATTTCATACTCAAAATCAATTGGCTTTTCTCTATCATCTCCAAATGCACCACAACTGTAGTAATCACCACTAGGTTGCAGTGTTCTTATTCCTTCGTCACATAGTCTATTTTGGGGACAAGTGGTTGCACCGCCCTTTAATCTATTCATCATTTGCCGCGTGTTGAATTCCCATGGATGAAGTCCTGCTCTCCAAATATCTACATAAATTTTATATATCTTGCTCAACAGGTAGGGTCTATCTTGATCACCACTACTCATTGCATAGTTAAGTTTACATTCAACACCTACTTTTTCTCTTTTAAGATTATGTAATGTACCTTGTGGTTCTTGACCATTACTCATTTCAACAGCCAGTTCAACGTTTTTCATGGCGGTATAATCATTCATGTCAGTCATCACAGCGATGAAGTCAGGACGGTATCCAACATATTCCAACATAGCATCACTGCATTTCCAAAAATCTTCTACTGTGAATAAACTAAAATCTCCTTTTAATCTACCATCTCCATAATTGAAACTTGTAGTAATACCGACCCTATCATTTTTAAACAATGGTGTCCACTTTTTAGGCTTTTTATAGAAAGGCCATAGATTTGTCGTAAGTGCAATGCTAGTCTCATAATCTCTTTCATCAAGCCAATCGATAATTTTCCAGTAGTAATCTGGTTCTAACATCAAAGGGTCACCACCGTTTACAATTATAGTTTTAGTTTGTGGAAATCTTTCTAGGAATCTAAAAATTTGATCATGACTTAACAAATCATTTTTGTTGTCAGCAATTTTTGTGCTAGAACAAAATGTACATTTGAAATTGCATAATTCTGTTGGTTTAATTATTAAATCCATTATATTCCTTTTAGATACATTCCGAAGTTTGCAACTATTCTATCCACCGGTATAATATTTAATTTACTTGCTCTGTGTTCCCAATTATCTTGTTGACTTCCGAAAATAATATCATATTTTTTTGGATACATAAATCCTGTTTCTTCTTCTGTAACGCTATTTCTAAATGCAAACCCGCCACCAGTTTCTTCGTTCATATCATTAAAATGTAATAAGAACATAGCATTAGGACCTTCATTTAAATCGTTGTGATAGTTATCAGCACCAATGTCTATTCCGTTCCATAAATCTCTATAACCTAATTCGTAGTTAGGAAATGTATTAGATATATATTTTTCTGCTAGTAGTTTATGTGTTTCAAGCAATGCGTCTTTCAATGCAGATGTTTGTTTAGGTCTCCAATACCAATGGGTATATGTTTCTTGTTCCCATTCAATTGTGTTTAGAATTTTTTCTAAGGGTAAGAACATTGCTTGATCATTTACAGTAGTGTATCCTTTAGAGAAAAAATTATCTAGGTCCATTGTTTAACCCTTTCTCTATTAATATATAACCATTCAAGCAATATAGGATTAAAGCGATTTTCCCATCCATACACTTCAATCATGCAGAGTATTTTGTCTGAAGTAATTTGTTCTACTAGTTCTTCTCTGTTGTTTTCAATAATAATTTTATCAATGCTATCCAAAACAAGTTGTGCATGATTAGATTCAAAATAATCTGTATCTAAAATGCTTAAAGGCTTTCTTTCGTTGAAGAACTTGGTCATTATGCTACCTAGTTTTTTTACCTTAAGAATATTAACTAAAAATAAGTCTATATCCGTAATTTGAAACGCCCAACCAATTAACTCTGATTGTTTAAACTGTTCTGTCCAATCGGTATTTTTTTCTGTTAATTCTAAACCTAAAGCCTTCTGTACATCATTTCTAAGTATATGCTTGGTAAGATATTCATACCATTCTAAAAACTCTCTAAAACAGGATTGAACAACAACAGTCTTATATCTGTCTAAGAAGTTTTCATCTCCTGTTCCTAGATAATTTGCATAGTGTAATTCAAAATCATTTGTTGGCAGTTCTTTGTTATTGAAATTTCTAAACGCTTTGCTTTGCTCAATTATGTTTACAAGTTCTGATAAACTGTTTGAATCAATGTTAGGCAATCTCTTAATAATATTATCTATCATTACTCACCTTTAGGTTTATCCATGCCGTACTTATAGACACATTCTCTTGTATATTGAGTGTCTTCAATATTATCCACTCCCTCAATTTCGCATATTTGTCTATTAATTTCTCTTATTTCTTCCTTGAGTGAGTTTGTATAGGGTTCTAACATACCAATAAGTTTCATATACATATTATATTTTTCAGGAACATTTTGAAACTGATGCAGTTTTGTAATCCATACATTATACATTTCTGCACAAAGATCTCTTTCAGATCCTAACTCTTGTTTTTTAGCAAATAGTTGTTCTACTTCTGTCATTTTTATTTTCCGCAATTATGAATAATTCACTGTTAATTATTGGTTTAGCAAGTTCGACAAAGTCATTAATGACCATAGTCCTTAATTGATTGTAAATTCTTTTAATGCTTTTAGGTTTGGTATTCTCGTCTAGTAGATCAACTATGTATTCATGAATTTTGTTGAATCCAGGTACAGTTTTCAAAATTTGGTAGCAGTGTTTTCCAAATTCACTCGGAGTTAGTTTTGCAACATAAGTTGGATATACTTCTTCAAGCAGTTTATTGCCAGCATGATTCATAAACCACATTTCATACATTTCTTCTTTTGTGTAACTGTAACAACTTGATATGGTGTGGAAATAATTCTTTTTGTCTTTGTAAAGTCCAAACCAATTGTCCACACCGTCTTCATCTACTAAATCTGTATAAACTTCAACTGTCTTGATTTTATACTGTTCTTTATAGGATTGATTGCTGAGATAACTATCTGGCAAAAACATATAATCATGTCTTATGCTACCCCATGCTTTGAAATTCCAAATGATTTCCATCTCATTGTAAAAATCATTTATGGTACTACCTGGCATACCTAATATTAATTCAAGTGCAGGTACTGGAAACCCTTCTTCTCTACAACGTTTTTCAATATGTCTGCTTAATTCTAATTTATCTTTAGTTGATAAGTCAACTCTTTTGGCAACCTTCATTGCTTCATCTGATATGCTTTGTATTGATACCGTAGGAACAATGCTCATATATCTTGTTTCTTCCCACATATCCCTACCATCTTGAACTTGTGGCTTTTTGTCAGTAGCACCAACAACACTAAACCATCTATCAATCAAACGTTTACGTCTAACTAGATCTTTAGATTTCATTGTTGAAATATCTGTAAGATTAAAATCGTTCTTCCATGCATACTCAAAAATTTCTAAATCTCTATCTTCAAACGCACCAAAGTTTGCATCTGTTAGATAAGCATCTCTATATCCTGCACGTTTCATTGCAAGTATATCACGCTTAACTATATCAATTTTTTTCTTAAGAATTTTAGTGTCAATACCTCCGCCCCATTCGCAAAATACACACTTGTAAGGACAGCCTCTGGTAGTTTCAATTAAAATAAAAGGTTCTAATTTGTAGCGTTTTGCGTAATCACAGGTCTCTTTAATGTAATCAAAGTTTTCCTCATATATGCTGTACTCAGGCATCGGACAACCTGTTTTCTTTTGGCTTCTTAATTCCCAACTAATATCTTCGATTATAGGTTTGCCATCTGTTTCTATGTAACTATTAATAAAGTCTTCCATAAACACTTCACCGGGTTTGGTTGGTTCACAAATAAAATCATACTGTGTTCTAGTAGATAAAAACTCTGGCTCATTGGTCCCTATATGTGGACCGCCAACTATACAGATAGCATTAGGGTTTAATTTTTTAACGTAGATTGCAAGTTTGTCGATAATATCATAGTTCCATACATAAGAACTAAAAAGATATACATCAGCATTAGGTATTTCGTCATATACTTCTGCAACACTTTTATACTTGTTAAATTTATAAGGTGCTGGCAACCATTTTACTTGTTGTGGATATTTGCCCATATGATTATAATGACTTTGCATCATTAGATAAGTCATATTATTAGCAAGACTCCAGTCAGCGTGTGGAGGATTTACAAATGCTATTCTAATCTTTTTCTGTGTTGAAATCAAAACTAGCGACCCTCCTCGTAATACTAGACTGTCCAGCCTTATGCCAGAAGCCTCTAGCATTGTTTACTAAAAACAAGTCCCCGGCCCTAGGTTGATAAGAGGAAGTCTGTTCTTTATCTTCTATAGTGCCCCATTTAAAATTTATAGATCCTCCGGATTCTGGTTCAGTATCATCAAAGTAATACAAAAAGAAAAGATCGTAATCCTCAAACATATCTGTATGCCATCCTTGATTATCACGATCTACACCATCCCAAACAATAAACTTGTTATAAACAGCATCAGGCCAATTTGGATCTATGTATTTTTCTTTTAGATAATAAGCAAATGTAGTAAGTCTATTGCTAAGTTCGGGATCAATATCCTTGGTTCCATTATCGCGAGATCTTTCCTCGGTATTCAGAAGGCGGAATTCATTAATTTTAATAAGATCCAACCCACCCGGCTCAGATAGACGAGAATAACCTTTGGTTTCTATGTCGTGTTTAATTTGCATACTAGTACTTATCAGTTGATTTTTTGATCAACGTACTGAAAGGTTTTTTTGAACACGCATTCGCCGAGATCATGTTCAATATACTTGTAATCTTGCTTGATAAAACACGTAAATGGACACTTGTGGAAATATTCACAGGAAAAACAATCATATGTTTTGAAAAAGTTCATCATTACTTCTCCAACATCGTCGTCTTTTGTTTTACGATCTTTCACATAAGCAGTTCCGCTACATCCTTTGGGAACTGTGTTGTCTTGTAAAATAGTTGTGTTGTTGCCGCGGGTGCAAGACATTTTAAGCACAGGATCTTTTGAAGTAAAGTGTCCTACATTTAAACACTTAGGATAGTTGTCAATTAAGAATTTATAAAACTCAAAGGTTTCGCTTTCTTTTGGCATCATAAATCTATTAAGTTTATCATCCTTTGATGGCCAAAGACTGTCCCAATCAATAGTAAAATTATCATATAGGTATTTGAAATAGGAGTCTGTTTTGACATTCTTCATAGATTGCGAAGTCATTACACAAGATATCATTCCAACATGTTCTTTAAATGTTTCGATGTTGTTTTTAAAAATTTCTAATTCTTTAGGAGAAAATCTTCCAGCACTATCATAACTTGTACTCAACATTACATCTTCTTGCGATAAAAAATCTAAAACAGGACTGGTATTAGTAAAAACTAAATTAGAAACGTAGTTGAAAACTAGGTCTTTTTCTTTGTCTATCACGCGGTCTTTGACAGCGTTCATAAACTCTTTATAATAATCTAAATAGCCTTTTGATATAAATTGATCTTCAAATACTTCACCACCCATTATGTGTAGTTTAAAATATTTTGTTTTGTTATTGTTATTAATCCAAGTAGATACATAATCTACTTTTGATAGTATTGCTTCTCTTGAAGTATTATCGTAACTGTCGTGTGCTTGAGGACAGAACGCACATTTCAAATTACAGTGTTCAAATAGAATCACTATAATTTCAGCGTAGGTGATTACCTTTTCTTCAATAAGAGTATAGATGCGTTCGTTCATTACTCTTATTTAAGAGTGAACTTTTGCAGTGCAGTGAGATCAGAGGCTTTCTTAAGGCTTTTAACGTGTGATAAGAATACATTTACAATAGAATCTACTAGATCATTTGGAACATTTAAAATATCAATGTTTTTATCAATCATCTCTGATAGCACAGTATTAAATTGACTGTTGTCCAAATCTCCATTTTTAACTGTGTTAATGTAAGTGTAAGATCCTACAGTATCATAAACTAAATTAGCATGGATATCTTCTTCGCTGACTTCCATAATAGCCAAACGAACTTTTTTAACAACCGCAACTAAAGCATTTACTTCTGCATCAGTTGCTTTTGAAAGATCAATTTTAGAATTAGTTCCTGGTAGATAACTCTTGCTAGATGCAACACTAACTTCGTCTTTCCAGTAATCTCCTGCAAACACTGCCATATCAGGAAGTGTGTTTAAATTACTAAGGTCTTTTCCTGAACCACCTAACACTGTCTGTAAATTCGAACTTAATGCATGAACATCTATTTCTCTGCGTATTTCTAAAATTGTTTCTTCATAGTATCTTTTTAAGAACTTAGAAATAAGTGTTACTAGTTTTGCTTTTTTTGCAAAGTTTATATCATGTAAAGCACTTGCAAATAAGAATTCAAAACTAGGTTTATAATCTATACCGCTTAGATTTAAAGTTTCTGCACCCGCAAATGCATCTTTAAGTTTAGTTACTAATTCGTTGTTTGTTTTGCTAGAACTTTTAATATGAAATCCATAACAATCTACGAAAAGATTATATGAATCAGCATCCATGTTAGTGGAAGACTTTAACCAAGTAGATGCAATTTTAGCAAAACTGTCGTTGTCTGCGTAAATTACTACCTTGGTTGTTTTAGATATCAAATCAGCGAACCATTGTTGCATAGTTGATTCGCCTAAAATTTCGTCAATGTTTGTACCTGTTTTAGAAACGTTCTCGCTTACATTAATTGGATCTAATTTATAATCCGCAGACACAACAATAATGTCAGGAGCCTCTAATAGGTTAATGTATTTTTCTTGTTCAACAAAGACGTTATTAAATAGGTGTAGCATTTTCTAGTTCCTTGATATCCTTTTGTTTTGCTTCATTGTATTTAACCGGATCAACGTCTCCAGAAGCGATACCCTGTGTTAATAAAAACATAGGATTATTTTCGTTTGCCCAATAAGAGAACAGGTTGTTTCCTCTAAACATATAATCATTGAAGTATTTCTTATAAAATCTTAGATTTTCCTCGCTTACTGCATTGTAATAGTAAAAGAAATCTTCATTCTTTAGTAGACTTAGGAAGTTAATTCCTGTTGTATCATCCGTTTCATCAATTGGATGTGATTCTACATGAGCGGTGGTCTCTTCTAGTTGCAGGGTGTAAACATTGTACAATACAAGACTGTCTAAAACAGATTCCCACTTTTGTATAATGTCAATATTTTCTCTAATGAAATCAAAGAATTTTTCTTGCTTTTGTAAACGCTTATATGTAAACAGCATTTCCATTGTTAATTTTTCAAGGCTTGGAATGTTTACTAAACTTTTAGAGTGCAGATAGTGTTTTAGTAAATCTAAACCAGGATTAATAATATCACATGGAACATTTATGTTGCTTAGATAAGTTAAAATTTTATCATCAGTTAGTGTGCTATCTTTTAGGTCGATAACAAAATAAGTTTCTTTGTCTTCAAAAAACTTTTTTAAATCTTCAATTGGGATAGGTAGTGTAGTATTAACGATATTCATTATCTTCTACCTCTTGATCCATGGCAACTTGAGTGACAACTTGCGTGACAAACGTTAACTTGTCTATCAACTGTAACTCCTCGTTTTGCTCTATATTCTGTTCTTAAGTTAGTAAAGTATCCTTCTAGATTACTTGCACTAACCAATGAGTCTGTAACAACACCACTGTCTGCTACTGCACCTAGTGTTTGTCTAGCACCTGTGTCTAGATAAGAAACTTGTGTTTGATCGAAAACAACACCGGGTGTGGGTCTAGAACCTGTATTACCTCCACCACCGTCTACGAATAAGATAGCACGTAAATTTCTAATATTGGTATATAATTGTGTTTCTGCTAAAAGAACTGATCTAATTGTGCTGGCTGTAATTGTTGTTCCAGTAATGCTTCCACCAACAATACCAATTGCTTTTCCTGAAGTACTTCCTCCCCACCAGTCAGCAGGTGCTTCTGAAAAAGGCACGTTATTGTTTGCCCACACAATGCTACCATTAGCATCGGCAGGAACAAAATCTGCAAATCTATCTACTATATTCTGTTTTCTTACTGGATCCGATAAAGTCGCCATTTAATATCTCTTTTTGGTTGTCTAAATGCATCATCAGCGATCTAGGACTAGCACACTGGGTACCTTCCCATTCTAGTTGATGACAGTCTCCTCCACAGTATTTATACACAGGACACTCCAAGCATAAACTGTTTCCGGCTGTTTCGCAGGCTATAATTTCAATACGTTTTGGACTAAAAAGCAGGTCATATATGGGCATATCAATGGTTCCGTAGTGATCTTCAGGGGCAGAGTTAGGACAGCCTGCTATGGTTCCGTCCGCATTAATTGTAAACAGTTTTTGTTCACAATCTCTGCACCAAGTACCTGCTTTTGTAAAACCGCTTTCAAATTTGGTGTAAATGTTTTCCATGAATCCGTTGTCAAACCATTCTCTTGCATTATATTCTACCATATCTTTGTGCATTTGTAGAAACCACTGGTCCATTTCTTTGTTGCTAGGAAAAATATGTAAATTGCGGGTGGCGTGTCCATTTTTAGTAACCCGCTCGATATCCATCTCTTGCACACCTAAACTTTTCACATACATCAAGAGTTCAATAGGTTTCATTTTAACAACATCACGTGTAAGGCTAACAAACAATTTAATTGTTACACCCCTAGATAACAATAACTTTACGTTTTCTTCAAAAAGTATGCGTTGATTAATATTATCAAATCTTATTTTTGGATCCCAACTTGTACCTATGCGTTTACCTAAAACAGTATCTATAAACTCTAGTTTTTCTGGTGTAAGTTTATGAACAAGATTGGTTGTGATACCCCAACTTGCTTCAGGCCAGTACTTTGAAATTTCGTCATATGCCCTCTGCATATTTTCTAAAGGTGCTAGAAAAGGTTCTCCTCCATGAAACTCCACATGAAGATCAGGCTTGTTTGGCATTGCTTCGGAAAATCTCTTGAACCAATCAATTGTTCTATCAACATCAAAATATATTTTACGACCAAACTTTCCGTTGGTAAAACAGTGATCACAATTTAGATTACAAGTTTCCGTGGTTTTTAGATAAACCATCATATGCTGTTTGGGTGCTGTCATATTTGAAATCCAAGGCTTCCAATGGTATTTGCATCATAGTCAAAACTTCCAAAACTTAAACTTAGACAATTTGTTAGATTAATTGCCTTGTGTTTTGTGTTAGGCGGTATATGCACAAATTCGCCAGCACCGATTTCAACTGTTTCTTTTTCTATTTGTAGTTGCTTAGTACCTTCACATACATGGATTAAAACATCACAAGGATCGGTATGCATATTAAAACTTCCCTTGCCTGCGTATCCCCAGTATGCATGACAATCAAAAGGCTTACCGTATTGATTGCTTAGTTCTATAGTTTTGTCGAATATTTCTTTGTTGTATTTTTCAATGCCCTGTATTTTAAATCCATATTGTTTTTTGCTTGCGGCAAGAATTAGTTCCGCGGCTTGCGTGAAACTTTTTGATACATCATTAATCACATAATCTTTTTTGTATTTTCCATCATTTTCAATCACATAGATCAAACCTAGATCATAGTATCTTTTACTGAATAGGATTTTTTCAAAGTCTTGTTTTTTTAGCATAGCAGTATTTATGGAGTTAACCTAGTGGTTAAAATTTTATCTTTATTCCAGCGGTTAACATTCTACCATTTTGATTATAACCATCTGGTCTTTCATACTGTTTGTCAAACAGATTTGTAATATTTGAATAATATGTTACCTTGTCTTTGATGTATTTGGCTCCTAGATCGAATGTGCTTACTGCCGGAGCATCCATTCTTGCGAATGTAGAACTATCTAAATCCTTGTGTGAACCGTAATAGTTCCAGTCAGCGGACAAATACCAATTCTTATTGTCATACCATGAAACATTTAGATTATTCTGCCATTGTGGTCTACGTAATAGTTCTGTTTCACTGCTGTCTTGTGCGATCACGTATCCTGTTTTATTAAGGAAGCGAATGTTGCCTTTGTGTGCTGTTAATGTTACATCTGCACCTTTCCTTACAGAAGTAGCATCATCATTTCTATATGTGTTACCTTCATACACCAATAGGTTATCTATTTCTGTTTGATATATGGCCACATCAATGTAATTGTTTCCATATCCTAGTTCAAAGGTTTTGCTGTTTTCTGGATTCAGATTAGGATTACCTAGGAAGCCAAAATTGTCCTTACCATACATTTCATATACCGTAGGTGCTTTATAGGCGGTGCTGTAACTTGTTCGCCATCCATCATATGCAAGTCCAACCCTGCAGGTTTGTTGATCATCGAATGCATCAAGAGCATCGTATCTTGTTCCTGTGGACAACAATAATTTGTCTGTTAATAAAAAATCTAAATTTAC
>Ga0099850_1000743_pt1 | contig 14954 bp, 17 predicted proteins | sample CB_VirMetaG_5_FD_79182 | JGI IMG/M metagenome (GOLD analysis project Ga0099850, IMG submission 79182) | Freshwater to marine saline gradient viral communities from Chesapeake Bay - CB_1508_1D Viral MetaG | ecosystem: Environmental > Aquatic > Marine > Coastal | place: USA: Chesapeake Bay... | reverse complement strand
GAGAACCAAATGGTCTTCTCACCGTACTCACCATTTGGGTCGTCACCTGTGATGATGACACGGTTCTTGTGGACTGCGAGCAGTTTGGGGCTGGTGATTGCGGCCCCGCCGTAAGCAAGGGTATACGCCCAGTTGAAAAGCGGAGTGCCGCTTGAGTCATCAAGGTCGATAGGAACCGGACTGCTCAAGAGACTGTGCGCCATGACAAGGTAGCGGTGTCCCGCTACAAGATCCGGGCTCGAGCCATGAAGAGAGCCAGCCGAATGCTCGACAAGCTGCTCGATGATGCCGACGCCGCTTGCGAGGTGATTCGTCGATCCGGTGCCCCGATACAAATCGGCGACATACTGCACCGCTACGCCAGTTCCGCCGTTCAGCGTCGTTCGTAGCGACTCGTAGACGCGGCAGCTTTTTGCTCCATTCGCCCCCTCGTAGGGGCGCTCGAGCGTGATGGTAGTGCCCGAGACCGCCGTGATGGTGTATGCTTCATCCGAGTCGGGCAGAAGAAGAACAAAGTCGCCGACCTTCAAGGTGCTCGTCGAAGTTGCGGTCCGCGAACCGTTCGTGAACGAGATCGACTCTGTCACTTGCTCGGCGTAAAGCGGTATAAGCCGGTCAGTTGCAGGTCGATACTGGAAGATGTGATCCGGCGAGCAAAGGATGACCGAGCTTGGGAGTGACGGATCTTGGATCGCCCACCGCCACGGCACCGACCCCCATCGCTGCCGAGTGCCTGCCGTCTCGCAGGCGTATCCCGCCCGACTCCACCACTCCCCATCGACCGCTTGCACGTTGTACCCTCCGCGCTGCGGTAGAGGATTGCTCGGCTGGCCTAGAGAGTCAGCGTAACGTGTCCCGTCGAGTCCACCGAACGGGCCGAGCGATATGATCTGCCCGTCTTGAGACTGCATTTACGTCCACCAGGAGAATGGTGCGGTGCGATGGCGGGGGCCTCGCACAGTTGCAACGCCGGGCCGACCGGCTGCGGTGCTTGGCACTAGGGTGCGCTCGTTCGGCGCAAGACGCTGCCGGTCGATCTTGATCGCTCGGTCTCGCTCGTTTGCAAAACTCGAGGACCAATAGCCTGCGGCCTGGAGCTCACCGTAATGCAGGAAGCCTCGCGCTGTCGCGCCGAACTCGATCAGGCGAGGGTAGTACAGGGTGAAGTCGTTGGTGTCCCCGTCTGCTGAAAGAGCCGCCGGATACTCCCAGACCGAGACCCGAAACGTGTAGGTGCTCGCGTCAGGAACGCTCCGCACCCGAAACGAATTGCCAACCCGAGCGAATACTGTCGGTTGCCCTTCGACCTGGGTTTGGAAGTTTTGGTTTAGCACGCGGACCGGGATCTCCGTCAGTTCGCGAAATTCCTCCGTAGAGGTAGTCCGAAACCGAAGGAAACGACAGTCCTTAAATAGCTCACCGCTGCCCGTGTCAGGGAAGGCGTAGTCCTCCTGCCCATCCACCGAGGTGATGTCCTCTTCGTGCTCCATGAACGCCCAGTTGTGCAGTTGTGCCAAGTCTTCGCGGATCAACTCGTTGATGTAATCCGTTACCCTGGCCTGCTCCGCTGCGCTGGCATCCTCCCGATCGAGGTTTGCCAGCACACGGTCTCTCAACTGAGCGAGCGTCGCCACGATCACATAAACTGCGGCGGCTTCTTCTTCTCGCCGTTCTGGTAGACCATCGGATCGTGGCCCGTGCGCGGAGTCTTCATGGGCTTCTTGTTGTTGAGGCCCATTGCCCGAGCGCGAACCTCTGCCGCCGAGACTACCCGCTTGGGTGTCACGTCTCGAGGCATCGGGCCCTTACCGAATTCGTCCTTCGGGTATCGCTTGCCGGCCAGACGGCCCTGCCGGGCTTTCGCTCTCATCTGAGCGAAAGTCCCGGCAGAACTCTCAGCGGATTTTCCGCCTTTCATCATCCGACCAGATTGCGGATGTTGCCTGCGCCGTTTGAGTTGGGCTTGTCCTGATCTCCGGTGAGCCCGTTGAGCCCACCCTTGACCGGAACCGCAGCGCCGACCTCAAACTGGTAGCCGTGGACGGTGAAGACGCCGGTCGAGGCGGAGCCTCCTGCCACATCCAACTCGATCGCCAAGCTCTCGCCTGGATTGAGAACGTGATCCTCGTCCCCATCTCCGCCGAAGTAGACGCGGAACACGTCGCCCGCTGCCTGGTCGGTCGGGACGGTCATACTTGTCGCCCCCGTTCCGTCTGCGGCATTGATTGCGACTGCCCGCTGGTCCGTTGCAGTTCCTGCCTTCGGACGCCGCCAGAACTTAATAACCTGCGCAGTCGTAGTATTGAGAGCAACAGGGGTAAAAGCCACCGAATTCAAGACGACACCATTACCACCGGCGAAAATCTCAAACACATAATCGCCGTCCGAAGCGCCGGACCCCACAGCCACAGCGATGCTGCTAGCGACGAAGTTCTGCTTTCCAAATTGCATTTCTGTTTTCTCCTTCTATCGCGCAGATTATTACGCAACCGAGGTGAGTCGGACGATGCGGTTGTCGGGTTCGGTGACGGCGTTGTAGGACCACACGATGCTGAATCCCCCGAGGTAGACCGCGCCGATTGCCATGTCGGTGCCGAGTTCTGCCGGCTGTTCCATGCGGACTTCTTCGCGCAGCGCAATGATCTCGATCACCGGATCCTTGCCGAAGATCATGGCCTCGCCCTTATGATTAGCAGGGGTATCGCCAAGAATGTGGTTGTCTTCGACTGTTCGCACCCCGTAGATGCGCCCGACCTCGCCCGCAAAGATGCGGGCCGGGTCTCCGAATCGCGCCGCTTCCTCAAACTCAGGATCGTCACGATATGCGCGTGCCGCAGACACAGAACAGATCTGCTGGTAGTTCGCTCCATCGTAGGGAGCGACAGGGGCCGAAGAGGCTCCACCGTAATTGCCTGCTTTAAGCGCGTCGACAATGTTCTTCAGATCGAAGAGTTCGATGTCGCGAGTGGATGCCGCGCCCGGGGTGCCGTTTGTCGACCAGGTGGCCGCCGGAGTAGTTGTGTTGCCCGTCGCCGTGTAAACGACGTTGGAGTCCTCAAACGCCCGGAAGGTCCGGTAGTTGAGGGCTTTGGCGAGGAAATCAGCCAGGGCTTCCTTGTTCTGCTGATCGAGGTCGATCTCCGAGTAGGTCGTCGCCTCGAGCGTGTACGGGATCTTGATAGCCGTCTTCTGGCAGATCACTTGCCCCTGGAGCGTCGAGTACCCGGTGCTCGGGATCGGGGCTCTCTCGGGGACGATCGCGCCGGTCGAGGGGTCGGCCTGTACGTTGAGTCGTTTGGGGAACAGGAGCGTGTCGGACTGACGCGCCGAAAAGGCGGGCTCAACCCGGGTGAACTGCCGCCACCTCATCATCGGCTGCCCCAGAGCACGAACCTCTTTGGTCAGCTTCTGGGTAGCAAAATTGCCGATCGACGATGCGACGCTAAAAGTCTGGCCTCCGGCCATAATAGCATCCTCTGACTCCGATCGGCGTTGAGAACCCCCCGTCGGTCACGGGGAGAAAAGGAACGGCGCTAGCCGTAGATCATGCGCTTACTCTTCCACTCCTGGAGCTCGGCAATACCTTCGTCGAAGAACTGCTTCGCATCCACTTCGCGCTCTTCGGCGGGTCGCACCGGAGTGCCCCGACCGTTCGCGCTCCCGGTCATTCGCGCCTGCTGGCCCGTGCGCCGGTCTTCGTCGACTGCTGCTGCTCGCTTGGCCTCCACCAAATCTCTTACCTTGGCTGCGGCGGCGTTTGCCCGGTCGCTCGCGGTCCGCCCGGGAGTCTGATCGAAAACGGCACGCACCATCGGCAAGAAATCGGCAAGATCCTGGTTGTGCTGGACGAAGCCACCCCAGAACTGCTGGTAATCGTCCTGTGTGCGACGGTTCTGCTCGTACTGCATCAGGGCCTGATCGACCAACTGCTTGCTCTGATTGCGCTGGACCTCGGACAGTTCCGCGACCCACCGTGTCGGATTCTCGAAGAACTCTCGCAGGAGCCGCTCGTCAACCTTCGACTGTTCCACCGGCGCGATCTTCGGTGCCTGGGCCGCTTGGGTCTGCTGCGCGAGGTGCTGGGCGATTGCCTGCTGGTTGCGCTGGATCTCCGCCATCGAGGCGTCCCGCGACTGCTGGCGTCTCTCGAAATCCTCGAGATACTTCTGGAACTGGTCGTTCTGCGACTGCTCGGATTCAGCCACTGAGTGCCACCTTTCGTTTCCGCAGCAACTCGGCGTTTGCTGCGCGTCCGTTTGATTCGACTGCGTTCAAGTATCGCAGGAACTTCGTCGTCTCGAGGTAGAGCGCGAGATTCTCCTCGACGTTCTCCTCCTCGATCAGGCGCTTCAGGGCTTCGTCGGCCAAAGCGGAGAACGGCCCTGCAACGGTTTCCTGCCATCCGTCGGGGCAAAGGAGCCGAGAAAGGTGCAGTCGGTTCTCCGGGCCGGTCGAGCCCGGGGTCGGCTTTGCTCCCTTTAGCGCACGTCGCCTTGGCAGCGAAGTGCCGCCGGCAGCAACCAGCTTGTCGAGGCTACGGACGTGCTTGGCAATCCTCGCGGCCTCGAAGGTGCTCGCCGTGTCTCCAAGGCCAGCCAAAAGTTGCTCGCGGCGCTTCACGAAGTAGGTGAGAAACGCCTCTTGATGCGTTTTCGGGGCTTGAGCCGCCGCTCGGGTGACTTGATCGTCAACGGCTTGAAGTTCGTGCAAAGTCGCCACTTTTGAGCGCAAATAAGGGCAAATCGCGGTGCGGTCAATACTCGTAGCGCACCGTGCAATGAAACTCGGCGTTTGTAGAGCACGCCTGAGCCCCGTCATCGACGATCCGAACCGACAAGGTCGACGCAAAGCTCTCGCCAGAGGGATAGCTGGCGTAAGCCGCCTGGAGATCGACCGTCTGAGAGACGGTCAGGTTTGTGCTCGCGGTGCCCCCGTTCATTAAAGTTGCCGTAAAATCACAGGAGCCGTCCGTTGTCTGGATGCACCAGAACTCTTTGACGGTCAGCGTTGTAGGGACGCTCCACTCCGTACTTGTGCGCGTCGCGTTGCACCCGGCTTGGCCGAGGTAAGCTGTACCCCCGCCGCAATTCAGGTCTCCGTCGAAATTGACCTCCGCATAGACCGTAGTACCACCGCCGCCACCGCCGCCAGCAGCGGGGGGGCCCCAGGTCTGCACCCAATCCTGAGCCGTAGAACACGCCGCGTTGGTGCAGTATGTCAGAAAGCACCACTGCGCCGCCTCGCCCGGATCTAGGACAACCGACGTGCCTCCCAAATTCTTCGTGTTGGCCCCGTGCGGCACGGTCAACGTATTGGCCGCATCGCGATTCAGAAGCCAGAAGCACTGCCCGGGAGAACCATCGGCAAAGGCAGTCGTGCTACTTAGTGTGGCGTCCGAGAAGGAGAACCCAACCGTAGGGCGCACCGAAACGATTGTCGAGGAAATTGAGTCGGTCTGGTAGATTCCGGAGTTCGGCAGAGGAACAGAGTCGAATGCGAGATACTCCTGTGGAGTCCAGACCGTTGCGCCGCCATTGATCAATCCGTAGTGCGGACCAGCCCCGGTCAGGTAGGGGATCTCAACGCCGATCTTCTTGGTCACGCCCGACGTTCCGGCACCAGAGGTGGTCTCGTTTGCGATCCGGACTCCGACAAGTTCGCTTGCCGTCACAGTTCCGCCCGTTGCCGCATCGATGCGAGGCGCGTACAGGAACCCAACAAGACTCCTGTTCTCGGTGAAAGAACCCGTTGAACTCTCCCTAATTCGGGGCTGCGCAAAGAAACTTACATGATCGGCTCCAGCCCCTGAGACCGTATCCGAAGACGAGTGCTCGACGGTTGAGGAGTCTTCAAAGGCTCGCAAGAGAGATGGGGGCTCGGCAACGGTCGATTGCAGAAGCATTTCTGCCACCACCGCGTTTGCAAGCGGAACGGTAGCCCCGCCCGAAGTCGCGTCATCGCGAAGGTGAGTTGTCCGGGCCGCAATGCCCACCGATCGGGCAAACCCTGCCGCAGCCTGCCCGACGTGGATCGTCCCACTCAAATCAAGAATGCGGCTGTCCACGGCAGCACCGGACTGGTCGAAGTCTCCACTGAAAACGAACGCCGACTGGTCCGCAGCAGTAAGGTCAGGGAAGTTGCTCCATAGCTCGACCTGGCTTTGTAAAACAATCTGGCCGTCATTCGCCGCTGTGTTCGCGTCGAGCGTCAAGTCGTCGCTGGCAACGGTGCCCCCGCTTGCCGTCTGCCCTCCGCTTCGACCGGCGAGCAGGAAATACTGGGTGTGGTCATCGTCCCCGAGGCCGGTTAGCTCCGACCCGTGATCGAATGGGGGAGTGGCCCCCGTGCCGTCTCCTAGCAACGTCCAGGTGTCTGCCGATGTACAGCCGAATAGATTCTGGCCGGCGGACGCATCGGTGTCGAAGAAGCACTCGCCGACCGCGCAACTGGCCGGAGTCGCCGTGCCGGTTTTGCAAGCAGTAGTAGCCGAGCACGCACCTGCGTTGAGCGTGTCATCCGACGCGCAGCGCAACAGGGAGATGTTGCTCGCGCTCGAGTCCCAGACCCGGGTAACCCCCGCCCAGGCCGGGGTCGAAAGCAGTACGACAAGAGCAATAGCCCTAAAGAACAAAGTGGTCTCCCCAGACGATGCCGAAGACGTGCAGCACGCCGACTCCGATCGTCGCGTTGCAGCCCAGTTTAAGCACGCGATCTGCGCCCCCCGAGGGGACGCCCTCACCCAACGTCTTCGAGACATTGAAGAGCATCCCCTCGGGATCGTTCGCCTGAAATCCTGTCACCGGCGCAATTGGGTCTGAAACCGAATCGTCCCAAAAGCCGAAGACAACCGGGTCAGTCCCCGCAATGTCGGTGTCCACGATCACCGTCACGTCAAAACCTTTTAGCCGAAACCGCTGCCCTGGATTGGGCGTCCAAACACTTAATAGGCTAGTGCCAGTGATCGTCGAAACATCGTGGAAAGGCAGGTATACGTCGTTCGACCGAGCGTTCTCGATCTCGACGAGCCGCTCGAGTTTTGCGTGGATGCGCTCGAGAGCCTCATTCGTCGGTTCGACGATCACCGCTGACCTCTAGACGATCGGCACCCGACTGCGGGCCAGATTCATTTGCTGGTCAGGGGTAGGTGCTGGACCCCCCGGCGAACCGAGAGCGGAAGGAGGCGCCGGTGGAGCCGGTAGAGACCCCCCACCACCCACCGGGGGGCCAGCTTGCTGCGGAGGAGGCTGCGCCGGTGCGCCCCCCTGTTCCTGCTGTTGTTGCTGCATCTGTTGCTGCATCTGTTGCTGCTGCTGATACTGTTGATACTGCTCCGGCGAGGCGGAGTACCCCAACTGTTCAGGAGCGAAGCCCATCGAAGAGATGAGCGTGTAGAACGGCTTCACCTGATCGACCGGGGGCATCCCCATCTGCTGGCCCATCTGCATGACTTGCATGATGCGCTGTTGCAGCGACTCGCGGTTTGCCAACATTGATATTCCGCGCACCTGGAATCGGAATGGAACGTCGAGTAGCTTGAACCGCTGCACCGGGTCGGTAAGTTGCCCAACCCCACCTACGGTCTGAGCGAGCTCGGTTAGTTCCGGCGTAAGGTCGGAGCCGAACTGTAGGAGGTACTCGTAGATCAGCGTCAGCGTCGGCTCGAGGAACTCCTCCTCAAGCGAGCGGGCGACGTTGTGAATGTGGCCCGTGCTGGACTGCGTCTTGCTCTGCACCTCGGTCGCTGTCGGACGCCCACGCGAGGACGGCGACCCCGCCGCAAACTCGTTGACCATGGTGGTCTTGTCGCCGATCCCCTGAAGGTGCGTGAGCAGGGGCCATGCGCCATTGGCCTGACTCGGGAACGACAGCTTTTGCAGGAATGGACCGTCGCCGGCGTAGACGCGCCCGGGCTCGATGCCGGTGATCGGTTCAGGCTCGGCGCTGCGCGACTCGTCCACCATAAACGCGCCCAAGACGGAGAACTTCACGTCGTCGACCATAAGGTCGAGAAGCGACTTCATCTCATGCTCGACAACCGCATCGGCCTCGATCAGGCTCTCACCCCAGGGCTCATCCTGGCGAGGTAGCGGAACCGCACAGGTGTACCGAGACTTGCCCGTCCAGAGCGGCGCGGGCCCGATGCGGGTGATCGCTCGCTGATTTACGACAGTCACCACCCAGTTGCGGCAGGCTAGCTCGCCGTCCTTGTACAGGTTCCCGGTGTATTCCTGGACAGTGTCTCGCTTACGCTTGGTTTGGCTTCGATCCCACCGCTCGGTGCGGTAGTGGTCTTCGCTGTCGCGCATCCCCTCGCCAATGTCGTCGATCGAGTCGTAGACGCCCAGCCTGTGAAGTTCTTCGATCTCCTCGCGGTCGCACTCAAACCGCTCGATGACATAGCGCATCTCTGGAGCGCCGAAGCGGCAAAGCGGGTCGGGGAACATAGAGCGGACGTGACGCACCCGGCAGTCGATGTGGCTTGTGATCTCGGGGCGAAGCGCAACTACCTCTCGCATGGTTTGCATACCCGCCATCGCCGCAGCCATCGCCTGCTGCGGGTCGCTGTAGACCTGCACCGTTGCGATGCCTGGCCTCATCTCCTGCCGATTGAGGATGGAGGTCCGCATCCAGCCCGTACCGAACAGGAACGCCTCCTCAAGCACGTCGAGCAATGCCTGCCGAAAGTTGGCGTGCCGAAGCGTTAGGTACATCCAGGACTCGATAAACCGGATCTGCTCGTCGGGGAAAAGAGAAGATTCCTTGATGATTGCAAAGAACCTTTCTGGATCGATCAGCGCCGACTGCATCAGCGAGCGCAGGGTGTGGATCTTGTGCCGCAGTTCGCCAACGACGAGATTGGCCTGCCACTGCTGTTTGTCCAGATTGACCGACCGGAGCCGGTACAGATCCTCCCACAGCCACCAGTCGTTGTCGCGAAGGTTACGCGCATTCTGTGACTCGGTCTGCGCGGTCTGGATCTGGTTGAGGATATCCTCCTCGGTCAGGTCCATGGCTAGCTCTGGGTTGACGATGCCTACCGCTGCCGGATTGCCGTCCTGAACAAGGTCCGCCCAGGACGGAACGCTCGGGTTCTGCACAGAGGCGGGCTCAGGCTCGAGACTCAGTCCCAACCCCTCGGCCCCGGGCATCCCTGCCAGGAGGTCCGCGATGCTCATTTATCTACGAGCCCCGGGACGGTAGGAGCCGAGATAGGCCGAAACTGGCCTGCTTCGATCGTAGATCTCGACCGGCGCAGGCGTGGCGGGGCTGATTGCAGCAGACACTGTGGGTGCCTGATAAGCGCGAATCTCATTCTGCACAATATGCCTGACTTGATCAGCCGTGAGAGCCGCCGACACGGGAACTTCCTGCGCGGATTCGACCGGCGGGGAGCTCAGAGCCCCGAGCGGCGGCGCGAGCACCTCCTGAGCGGCGGTTAGCTGCGCGACCATGGCTTCGCGAGCTTCTGCGAGCTTGCCGGTAAACTCTGCCTCGAGCGCGTGCGCCTGCTGGGCGAGAAGCGCACGCGCCTGCTCCTCGAAGGCACGTTGCTGGTGCGCGAGGATGTGCTGCACTACCGGGTCGGACAACGCCGCACCGATCTGCTCTTCCGTCGGCCCTACAGGCGGCGCTTCCGAAACCCGTACTGCGGTCTCTGGCTCCGTCGTCCGAATAGGATCTGCTGCGGCTCCGCCCCCTTCGTCCGGTAGCTTGATGCGGTTCCTGCTACCCTTTGGCCGGCCCCGTTTTTTCTTGCCAGGAGTCGCGCCGCTCGCATCCCCGGATGACCCGCCAGGTACCGAAGACAATCGACGAAGTCCTTGCTGGGTTGGCGTTGCAGACGTGCTCGGTTCCGCACTGCCGTGTCCCACTGGAATCTCGACAGAGCGTGCATCGGGCCCTTCTCCTCCTTCGCCACCCTCTCGGTGAACCGGAGCTTCGCGACGAACTTCTCCTTCCGGGGCTCCCACTCCGGTCGAAGCCAGCCGTGCAGGGTCTGCATTGGCACCTCTTGCGATGGCTGGTAGTTGACTCCCATCCGGCGAAACTCGTCGAACCATGTTGTCTGCTCCCATTTGTCGAGGGTGGTCTTCCCACCGCGTTGATCCATGATGAAATAGTCGGGCTGGCGACGAAGAACGTCGCGCCAGCGTTGCAATTCGCGGCTCATCTCAGCGAAGCTGCCGTCAGGTATTACCTTCGCCTGAACGACGAACCAGAAGTCTTCGGGGTCTACCGTTGCCCAAATAGTCGTCAGCCCACGCTTCATCGACGGGTCGACTACTTCGACGAGAGGCCAGTGCGTCGGGATGTCGAAGTCGGGGACGACGTGGGTCTCGGGACGCACATAATCGAACTCGACCCCCTGGAGGTTCGCGAAATGGCCGAACTCCCGGGCTTCGCGTTCCTTTGGGCTCAAAGTCGAGAGAAACGCTTCGATCTCGGCGTCGGGTAGGACACCACCGTTGCTGATGGCATTTTCCCAGATCGATGCCTCGAAGTGTGCGACGGTGCCGAAACTGGGGTGCTCCGGGTCGAGTGACGGCAAAAGCAGATCATCGAGCATCCACGATGCGTCTGCGCCAAGCGGCGTAGCGGTAATCAGGATCTGAGCCTGACGCGCCAGGCACCCGCGCCGGACGGCGGTGAAGATTTCCACGGGGCACGGCTCGTCGAACCAGACCCCGTCCCAGACCGCGCCCTCATACGCCTCGATTGTCTGTTGGTAGCTTTGTAGGACGAGTTCCGCTCCGCTCTTGAATTTCCAGTGGGTCGGGATTCCAAGCGAATTCCTCTTCGGCGGTCTCTCGAGCATATCCGGCGTGACCAACTCTTGTAGCTTCGGGACGATGGTGTCCCGCAGCGAAACCTCGAAGGTCTCGCCGGCGGCGAGATATCTCTGGCCGCGACAGGTATTCGGGGCCCAGTGAAGGGGGATTTCCTTGCCCGAAATCGCCTTAGGCCAATGCCCCAAGCACCGTGCGACGGTGACTACGGCACCCAGCGTCGACTTGCCTAGCTGATTTCCGCAGAAGAGCGCGACGATCGAGGACTGTTTGTCGAACGCCGCCCTATACCAGTCTTCCTGGTAGCCGAACGGCCTGAACCCCGCGAAAGCGGCCTCCCGGTCGAGACGACGCTTGTGGATCTCTGCTTCCGCAAGAATTTTCTCGAGTTCCTCGGTCGAGAAGTCCTCAAAATTCATTATTGGGTTTATATTGCGGCTCGGAGGTGCAGAAAATGGCAAAGAAGGAAAAGAAATTCATTTCTCCGCCAAAGCCAATTTCCCTGACTAAATCAGTGGAAGAGCAGATTTCGGAGACTAGCGATTTAATCGAGAAGCTGACTTCGCTGACGAACAAGGCGGCGGAGAAAATCGGAAGCGTCTTCAGCCGCGTGAAGGACGAAGACCTGACGATCCGCGACCTTCGCGACCTGGGCTACGTCCTCGCGGTTCTGTCCGACAAGCGAGAGCTTCTGCTCGAGCAAAAGGCCCGGCTGGAGGGCTCCGGCGAGGCCACATCTGCCTCGATTGCGCGGCAACTGGAGGGAATCGCGGCCCTACAGGGCGAACTAACCCGGCGCAACGCTGCGCTCGAACACAAAGAGGCGTCCACGATCGACGTGACGCCGAAGGAGGAGGTAGAGGATGCCGACGAGGGATTTGGACCACGAACTGAACCGGAAGGAGGCTCTCAGCCCGCAACAGAGGCGCAGTCTGGCCCTGGAGAAGCCGTTTCGGGGGTCCGAAGGCCGAGACCCGGCCCTGTGCGTCACGCGCATGGTAGGACGTGGAGCACGCAGGGGAGAGGTCGGGTATGAGGGCGAGCACCGCCGCAAAATGGTGAAGTTCATCAGCCAACTGTCCGTAGACCTGGACAGCCCGGCTGTCTGGCGATTCCGGGCCGAGTTCGACGAGCGCGACCTGGACATCCCGCTGAGTAGCTGGGATGACTTCATGCTTGAGGCCGCAGTGGACGAGATGCGCCGGGTGATCCCCGACGCCGGCACGCGCCAACTGTTCCGCGACATCGGCTCCACCTTCGTCGAGTGGAGAACCCCCCTCACCGAACAGGAACTGATCCTGGTCGGCGGCATCCCGATCCTCGACAGCTAGCCGAGAGGACCGTCTCTGTGTTCCCAGTTGTGTTCCCAGTTGGGGCAAAAGTGGGAACGCTTCAAGCCCTGAATGTTTCTAGGCTTTCCGCAATTACCTCGGATTTGTTCCCACTGTTCCCAGTTGTTCCCACAGACACTGGGAACACCGGGAACAAGGCGGAAGAGCCTATGAGCCCCCCTCTCGACAGCTAGCCGAGAGAGCGGCGGGCCGGAGGAGGCTAGCTCCGGCCCGCCGCATGAGGAAACACGTCCGGGGACATGAAACCCGGAACACCTTCTACCTACCGCAATTGTGCAAATTGCACAAATTGAGCCGCAAACAGCGTTTCTACACTCCCGAATAGCGCAGCGCAGCACTGCACTTTTCGACACTCTACGATTTCGCTTGACAGCACTACTAGTACTGGGTCAGTAACAGATCTGTTTCCGGACGGAAGCAGACCCCGGCGAGTCCAGTCGTGTGGAGTCGCGCTCCTAGGGAGAGCGCGACGACTCCACGCAGTATAGATCGACTCCGCCGGGGTAGGTTACAGATACTGTAGAGTACGGTTTCTGAGCCTGGGCTAGCTAAGAACCCGATTCCGTTGTTGGCAACTGTACAAAATTGTACAGCCCCGAAAAGGGGCTGGGCGGCACCGACCAGGACTGCATCTGTGCAGTCCTTTTTTTTTGGCTGAATGGGGCTGCCCGAGGCGGATCTGGGCCGAATCTGGGCGGCGCTGTGCAGGAACTGGGGGTACCCTGTGTATATTTGGGGGGCCGGGGTGATGGTGGACTTGTCTGAGTCTGAGCGGACCGGGATCTGTGCTCCTCAGTGAGTCTCGCGGGTGCGCCCCCGGCCCCTAGCAGAAAGATCACCAGCCGCATCTCTGTACAGTCCTGCTCCCACGCACCACACAGCGGCACTGCCATGCAACAGGGGCACACAACGCCCCTGTGCCACGCAGCCCCGTGCTGTCCTGCCTAACCGTGCTGCCCCGCAACCAAAGGCTTTGACCCCTGCAACGGCGGCAAACTACGCCGCCGTGCCTGTGTCCCGAGCGGCCAAGGGCCACTCGGTCCACAAGCCGCAGAAGCCGGCGGGCCTGGGCCCAAGCGGCGAAGGACTTCCGCAGGTTTTGCGCGTTTATGCATTGCGATGCGTTGCCTTTCATGCTTATAATTGACTCTGGCAATGGTGCCAGCAACGGAGGCAACGACATGAAATGCAACGACAACGACCACACGCTTGATGACGGAAATTGCGTCGTTTGCGGAACGCGATGGGTATGCCACGAACACGGACATCGGCATAGGATAGTGCGCACCCGCTGGACCGACGGCGAGAACACCTGCACCGATTGTGGTGTGGAAATATTTCCGCCACTCAAGAGCACGTGGAAGCGTGCCTTGCGCGAATCCGATACGCCCTTTGGGTACGACGCGAACCGCTTGTCGGTATGGGTATCTACCTCCGTAGGCGACTACGCCGCCACCGATTGCACCTACCCAGAAATGATCGACGACGTGTTCCACGATCGGGATTGCACCTGCGGACATTGCTAGTCCGCAAACCATGCGCCCCAGCCCTAAGATGGGTTGGGGCGCTTTCTTTTTTCGGCACGTTTGATCGGACATGGACGGGCCCGATCAGACATGGACGGGCCCGATCGGACATGGCCGGACCCGATCGGACATGGCCGGGCCCGATGGGCTCGAGGAGATGCGTTTTAGCTCGAAAAGATGCATTGCAATGCATTGCAACGCATTGCGGTTTAAGGTAACGTAGTTCCAGGCAATCAAGCCAAACAACGGAGGCGAAACGACATGGCAAAAAACCCCACAATCTTTTCCCGAGACAACGCGCAACGCATCGTTAATGCGCCATCGGGCCGGAGGCGTCTTGACGCGATCCGGAGCGAGCTTGCGGAGCTTCCGACCAAATCGGCGTGGTATGTGGTTCTATCCGCTGTTCTAGAAGTAGCCGCGCGAATCGAGACCCTGCGACCGGGTCCGAACGCGCTTCTACCTTGGGAGCCTATCGTTTCGGGATTGGCGCGGATTTTCGTAAAAGGCAACGGTAAGTTGCCATACTGGCAATTTTCTGCGTTGCCCTTCGCAACCTGTCCGGGGATGGGCGATTGCGGTAGGGTCTGCTACTCCGTCCGCGCCTGGCGGTATCCGCAACCATTCGGGCGTCAGTTGCTCAACACGATCTTACTTGAGAGCCCCGCCGGTCGGGCCTTGATCGCTCGGGCGTTCCGGTCGCTTCCGGATGGGTCCATCGTCCGGCTTTACGTCGACGGGGATTTCCGGAATATCCCGGAAGTTCGGTTCTGGATGGCCCTTATTTCCGAGCGTCCGAGTTTCCGCGTGTACGGATACAGCAAATCATGGGCGGAATTGATTGCCTACGATCTGGACCACGGGGGGAGATGGCCGGAGAACTACGCACTACGGCAATCGGGCGGTTCCAAATGGGAAGGGACTCCGCTGGAACGGCAATTCCAGACGCTCGCGCCCGTCCGGGGGCCGTTCGATTACTTCGACACCGAAGACCCGCGCCAAATCCGCGACGAGCTTCGCAAGCGGTATCCGGAAGCCCGCAAAGTTTTTGTTTGCCCGGGCAAATGTGGGGAATGCGTTCGGGTAGGCGGGGAATGGGTTCCAGCGTGTGAGGACAAGCGGTTCCAGGGCGTCCCGATCGGTATCGGGACGCACTAAGCGGCCCGGGCGGCCCGGGCCCGGTCGGCCCGGGCCCGGTCGGCTCGGTCGGCCCGGTCGGCTCGGTCGGCTCGGTCGGCCCGGTCGGCCCCCCGGACCCGAACTCGAGCAGTTCGGGCCCGGGCGCGGCT
>Ga0099850_1000738_pt1 | contig 14991 bp, 22 predicted proteins | sample CB_VirMetaG_5_FD_79182 | JGI IMG/M metagenome (GOLD analysis project Ga0099850, IMG submission 79182) | Freshwater to marine saline gradient viral communities from Chesapeake Bay - CB_1508_1D Viral MetaG | ecosystem: Environmental > Aquatic > Marine > Coastal | place: USA: Chesapeake Bay... | reverse complement strand
TCCGGCCCGCTGACTTCCTGCAAGAAGTATTGCCGCGATGTCATCGCCGCCAGAGCCTGCCCCTCATAGCCCTCATAGACGACGATGACGATGTTCTGCCGATACTTGTTGCGCACCAGCCATCGCGTCCAGAAGCTGCCTCGATCGGCGCTGAGTGGATCCCAACTCCTGCCGCTGACATAAGGATCAACGATGCGATCTGTGTGCGCGTGATCCTGAAATACCAGAGTGCAGAGAGCCCGGTTGCCGAGGCCCTGAGCATCCGGGTTAGCCCCCGCAAGATTGATCCGCGTCGGGCTGGTTGAGACGCTGACAAGCGAGGGAATGATATAGTCGGCAAGCCCCTGCTCCGCGATACGCCCCTTTCCAAAGTATAGGCTTAGAGGCGTGCCGAGAGCAAAGTTCGCCGTGTCCTGGCAAGTTGCCCGGGTATTGTAGCATTTCTGATCGGCGGTTCCGCTGGCGGTGCAAGGCGAGACACCATAGTCATTCTCGCAAAGCGGCTGACGGATTTCGACAATCTGGACGGTTTCACGTCCCGGCGTTGTCTCAGTCATAGCCTCGCGCCCTCACTGACATACTGACGTTCATCAGATCGCGCGTGCCGCTGTTCTGCGGGATCGGAACCTCGTCCACTTGGCAGAATCCGACTTCCCCGAAGCTGCTCGGCCTCCAAGCGATCCAGAACGGCTCAGCCTCGATCGCCTTCTGTAGCGTCGGCCAGTTCGATCGAACCCAAGCCGCCGTGAGATTGCTCCAAGCAAAGCTGGTGCTCAGATAAGTCCGCTGCTTAGTCCGCCCAAGATACTCTCCCGTCTCCGAATAATTGCTCCGGAGGATTGTCTGCCGCGCCAGCGTGATCGGGCTGTGGCCGCCATAGATAGGCCGCTCCATCTGCAAGGCAGCGCCGAATTTGATGACGCCGATCTGAGGCTCGTCCGTGCCTGCTGTGATATTGATGCGCCAATATCTCGCCGTGACTGGCTCAAAGATTGCGAAGATAGGGCTGTCGTCTGCAACGGCAGTTGCCGCTGTCAGATCAGACCATGATACATTGTCAGTCGAATACTGAACCTTGATCGTGCAGCCTTCGGTATTCAACGTATGCGCCGCGATGCAAGCATAGTCGCATTCTACCGCGCTGCCGTGATCATAGGCCCATGTCGCTGCCAAACTAGACGGCTTCCACGTCTCATAAGTCAGCGTATTCAGAGGCGCATCCGCATCAAAGCCACTGGCCGTGCTCGACGCCGTAGCTGTGCCGCCTGAAAGCCAGTTGAGGCTGTGGGCGATGCGAGCATGTGTCAGAGGCTCATCGCCGCTTGGAAGAGAATAGCCGCTCTCGAATACGACTGTCATACGAGCCTCACAATCGCGCCATCCTCGACGGCCTCGTTTATGCTGTTAATCAGGCTTCGAACCTGATCGCGGGAGAACATATCGCCGCCCGTCAGGCTGATTGCGACATTGCGGGAGACTGTTGGTGCTGCTTGGGCTGTTGCGCCAGCAACGCCAGGCGCGGCGACTCCACCGGCCCCGCCTCCGCTCGTGGTGCCGCCCTTGTTCACGCCCTGGATTGCGCTTACGAAGCCCAGGCCCTTTGCGATAAGCGCGGCGGCGGTAGCAAAGCCAAAGATGCCCTTTTCCAGCTCCTTCGCCGCGCCCTGATAGGTGCTAATTAGCGCTTGCGCCGCGCCGAACGCCTTACTGATGCGTAGCATTTTCTCGTTCCCGTTCGCCATAATCTCCGCCATGTCACCGAGGAAGGCCCCAGTCTTATCCAGCGTGTCGCCGTACCGATAGGCATCAATCTGCGCCAGCTTGTCCGCGTGCTGCTTCTGCGCGTCTTCCATAAGTGCGTTGTATTCCTGCCGCGTCAGCAACTGCTGCTCAAGAGCGGAACGAAGCGTCTCTTGCTGTCGCTCGAAGGATGCTATCTGTGCCTCCTCCTGCGTCATGAGCGCGTTTCTGACGGCCTCTAGCTGGGCTTTGAGAGGATTGCGGCCTTTACGGCCATCTGTATCTCCACGTGGTTCATCTGGGAGCAATTGGGCTTTAGTCAGCCCGGCAAGTGCGCGAGGATCGCCAAATGTCATTGGCATATTTGCCAACTCGGCATTCATGTTTTTTGCGGCGACCTCAGCATCTTTTAACTTTTGCTCAAATTCTACCGCCGTCAATTGCGCCTGATTAAGATTGCTTTCAGCGATGAGAAATTCATCGGACAAGGCGCTAGTATTAATCCCTAACTGCTCCATGAGCGCCCGCAAGTCCTGCGCGCCCTCAACCTGTGCTCTCATTCCTTGGGCTTCTTGTAGCGTTTTAATGGCCTTAGTCAATTGAACATGCTCATCAACCGTGAGGCCAAGTTCTCTCCTTATTTCTAGATTTCGTTGTGCACTCTTTTTGCCCAATATGGCATATTCATTGGCGGTATCACCAAGCTGAGCAGACAGATTAGCCAAGTCCCTGCGGGCAAGTTCAATCTCATTCTCAATAATTGCCAATGATGCCTGTCGAGCGGCCATACCTAAGCCACCGAAGGCTTCCTGAAGCTCCTCAGCGTCCATTTGCAAAACCTTGAACGCACGAGAAACCGCATCAACATGATCTTCAATAGCATCCAAGCTGTCGGCTAAGTCTTCCGTTTCATCGCCCATTTTCGAGAACGCAAAGGCTAGAGCCGGAATGCCGACAGCCGCCAAGGTGCCGAATAGAGCGCCCATCGGCCCGAAGATCGAAAGAAGCTGAGAACCCTGCTGCGCGAAGACAACGCTCGCCCGCGTTCCGCCCTGCAACTGAACCGCGATATCCTGAAGCTGAAAGCCAACGTTCTGAAGTTGCGCTTTCGTCTGGCCAGACATGTTCGAGAGCCGTCCGAAGCTGCCGGTTAGAGCCGTTGTGCTTCTCGCTCCCTTCTGCGCTTGGGCCTCGAAAGTATTGAGTGACTTTCGCGCTGCATTCAGATCGGCCTGTAAGTCTCCGCTGTCGCCGGTGATGCGTACATTAAGTGCGGCTAGTTCAGTCATTGATCCGGTCCCGATGTTTCCGCCGCGCTTCGCTCCATTCAGCAGCGGTAAAGCCGCCTGCCTGCTTAGTCAGACGCTTCTGCGCCGCCATCTTGCTGTCAAACTCCAGCCACCACTCCTGAGGGCACATGGCCCAAAACTCCCCCGGCTGTATTCCCCATTCACGAGCCGCCTTGTATGCCGAGGATACAAAGGAAGCCCAATTTACTCCCCCGGCTCGCTCGCCCCCTTGGCGTCGTCCATTTCCTCCGATGTCGGGCTGACGATCGCAGCAAGATACCGCGTTGCGATCTCCTTTGCCGCAAGGAAGCCAGCCGAGAAAACAAGTTCCTGCACATCCTCCAGCTTCCGCTTGTCTCCAGCAGCCTTGGCTCCGATCCAGATGATCTCGGGAACGTTCTTGACGGTGAATTTCCAGCGCGGATCGTAAGGCATACCGTTCTGCGCCATCATGCCCTCAATTGCGGCCTCACGCGCAATTGCAAGCGGATCGCCGACCCGATCAGAAATTTCAACAGATGCCTTGAACGTGGCGGCGAGTGTGAGTTCCTCGCCGCCAAGATCAACGATGATTTCGCGCATTACGGGGTGCCTGCCGTGTAAGTGACTGCGCCGGACGACATGAACGTAGCCGAGAATTCATAGGCTCCGTCATGCTCGCCAGAGCCCTCGAACGAAGACACGACGAACGTGCCATTCAACTTCGCGCCGCTGGCAGTCGGAAGGTTCACGTCCAGCGGTTCGCCAGAGATATTCGCCTTCATGATCTCCGCGATCAGAACCTGATCAGAGCAGATGCCGCCAGCCGTCACTTCAACCGAGCGAACGCCGGGATCGGCAAGCAAGGTGCGCCAGCCACTGTCATCGTCGGTCGTCACGTCAACATAGTCGTTCGTGATCGAGTAAGTCCGAGTGCGAACGCCCACGAGCGTCACGCTGTCCCAGTCAATCGTTAGTTCGCGTCCATTATGGCCCGCCATGTTCAAGTCTCCTGCATTGTGAGGCGAAACCTCATGACCCCGTGTCGCGTCTCACCGTCTGGATCCTTCATCGTCTCGGTGAATTCGCAAAGACAATCTACCACATTATAGCCCGCCTTGGAAATGGTGGCGCGATGCAGTAGATCGTAGACCTCGCCCATGATGGTCTTGGTCTCCTTGAAGCCAGCCGTCCGGCTCCAAATATGAATAGTCTGTGTCAGTTCCTTGCCAATCGTGTCATCGGTATCCCACGCCACGGCAGTATCGTCGCCGATGACTACATACGGGAATCCGCTCCGAGGCTGGCCCTCGGGCAGAGAGGGCGGATCGTCATAGACAGAACACGAGATATTCCCGTTAAGCGCGTCGAATACGATCTCTTGAGCAGCCTTCTCGAAACTCATATCCGGCCCTCCAGCTTCGCCTTCAGTTCCTTCTCAACGTTTGCCTTCGCTTTCTCGAAGCTGGGCAAGAGCCAAGGCCGAGCCTCCATTCTAGATGTGCCGAATTCAAGATATGCACCGTATTGGATATTGGTGCCGACGCGGCCAGTCATTGATCCGCCTGACGGCAGTTCAAACCGGACATTTGATGCAAGGCGTCCGGTATCAGATGCAGGATATTGCCCCGGAGCGGATGCTTGATGCGTCACTGTCCCGCGCCGATAAATGCGCCCAGTCTTCGGCCCTCGCTGAATGCCGTCAACCGCATTTGCATGAGTATCCATCACCAGATCAGTGATAGTGTCCTCAATCACTTCCTCGCCGACTTTTCCTAAGTCCTGAAGTTGCTCCAACAAGGCATTAAAACCGTCCAGTTCAACTCTGATGCTGGTCATGACGGCCTGCCCTCAACCAGAGCCAGTTCCAGCCAGTCTTGAGCCCCGTCCACGTCGATCACGGCCTCGATGTTGTAGGTGCGGCCTCGGAATTGAACACGATCGCCAGTGATATAATACGGAGCGCCGTTTGCATCGCCTCTGAACCTGATGACAGACACGACGCGAGCTTCCGGGCTGATCCGCATCGCCCGGTATGCCTCAGAGCCGCTCAGAGGCTTCCACATGGCCCTTACATCGTCGCCAGCACTCCACATCTCCGTGAACCCGCCCATGCCATCGCTGGCCCGCGTCTTACGCTGGATGGTGATCGTATAGCGAAGATCACGCGCCGAGTATTTCGAAGAACATTTCACCACGCGAGTTCATCCGCCCTGCGATATGGTGCCAAGAGCCGCCGGATTTCGTCCGTCATCCCCTCGCATCCATCATATAGCTGTTCAACGTAGCGCCGGATCGCTTCGAGGATCGGTGCTGGTATGCTGCCCGAGCCATAGCCCGCCACATAGGTAACCGCCACGGCGTCCTGTGCGCGAAGATCGGTAGGCCACGTCTCGCCTTCATTCAGATATATCCGGCCCGACTGAAGATCGACTTGATAGGCGGACGCGCTGAATGTGCTCGCATTATTGGTCCGATCATAGGTGACGATGCTGGTCACGGATTGCAGAGGCGGGAACGGAAGATCGAGCGTTTCACCGCCGCCGAGAATATAAGGCACGCTGGCCGTGTGGATGCCTGGCCCCAGAGACATCAGCCGATCATCGGCTCCGGCATAGGCAAAGCCATCGGCCTTGAATACGAACGTCTCTGTCAGGATCGCCAATCGACAATACTGCTTGATCGCCTCAGTCGCAGTCGCAATATACGCATTTACAACTGGATCATCTTCGCTCGTGTCAACTCGCAAGAATGTTTTGATATCTGCGATGCTGATGGCCGGGCTGTCATTGGATGCGGTGACATAAACCGACTTACGGTTGTATCTCATCCTCGCCCCCTGCGTCATCGCCGATCACATTGCGGATCGCGTCCTTGACTGATGTCAGGAGCGCATCACGGTTCTTTGGTGGCGCGATCTGACGCCAGCGAGGCTTGGCTGCATCCATCGCAGCCTCTGCAATAGCAGTGATCTGATCTTCTGTCATTTCTTGAGCCTCTTGTTTTCGGTTGCGCGGATCGCCTTGTTTTCGGTTGGCTTAATCGCCTTATGCTCAACCAGAGCACATACGCCTTCACCGATCAGGATAGCGAGTGTCGCATCATCCACTATCCGCCGAGAACCTTTCGCCCAAGTCTCTACCCGGATGCCGTCCGGAGCGATCTGAAACGATCTCAGCATTTCGACTTCGGTCATGGGCTGTGCGTCCTTTGGATAAATATCGCCTTATCCCAGACGCTAACATTCTCTGACGTGTTCAGGAAGAACCTTGCGCCGTAAAGGCCGAATGCCGGAGTGACGAACAGAGGCCCGCTGAAGAACAGGAAGTCATCATTCCCGCTGCCCTTGATGAGCGGTCGCCGATCCTCTGCGATGATGGTGGTGTAATCGGAGCCGATCCCGACTTCGATGCGGAGATAAGTGGCTGTGCTTGTCGCCTTGCTGAGACGAAACTGTAACGCGATCTGAAACACCTCGCCCGTCGCCTGTGGGCGCAGCGTGCTGCCGCTCCATACATCCAGAGGAATACCGCGACGAAAGTCAGTTGTGCTGTCTGTGGCGAGCCCATCAACCGTGTAATGCGTCTCGGTATCCGCCAAGACAGTCTGCTTGTTATCAACAGTGTGGGTTGCGTCGTGCAGATACATCCAGCCGCCGTCATAGCCGGTGCGCCGCTCGCGACCATCATCAAGCCGGATCAGCATGTCCGCCGCCCGCTTGTTATCCTCGGTCGCGTCCGGGATCGTATCCCAGTTGAGTTGTGTCATGATATCTCCCGGCCTTGGAGATAGAGGCGACCGAAGCCGCCTCTACTATCAAAGGTCAGGTAGCTGCGGTGCCAGCGTCGATCGTCGCCGAGCCCATGTTCGCGCCCTTGTCCTTACGGGCATGGACGGTAACAACAGCATTGGTGCCGGTGGTGCCGACAGCAGTCATGCGAACATACCGCTTCTCGCCGCGATAGCCGATCGTGCCGACGAACACATTGTCATCAGTGTCCGCAGTGACAGTCAGATCGCTTTCCACGCCGATCAGGTCAGCGTCGGCAACGGCAGTCGCGTCAGCGTCTGCGGTCGTGTCGCTTTCCTCAACCTGGAACGAGAAACCAGAGGCGGTGCCAGCATCGGTGACAGTGCCAGTCGAAACGCTGAACGTCAGCGCCTCCCAGCCCTGCATATCGATCCAGTCGCCTTCGGCTTTGGTGGTGCCCGCCAGAGTGGCGGAAAGCGCGACGCCATATTCAGCGTTGTTGCGCATATCGAATTTAGCCATGATCTAGTCTCCTTGCTCAGGCTTAGGTGCTGACTTTGCCGATGGCGATTGCATCGAAGCTGGTGACATCACCGCCAACGCGCTGCGTCGTGTAGTAAGTCACGAAGCCCTTGTTGGAGTACGGGTCACGGAGTACCTGCAAGCCGACGCGATCGACGATCGTGTATGCCTGCGAGAAGTCCGCATAGACCACGGCCAGAGCGGCAGCAGCGACAGCGGGCATGTCATCCATGAAGATGACCGGCTTACCGAGAAGCTGCATGGACGCTTGACCATCGCGGAGCAGAACGGGCGAGAAGAAGTAGTTATCGCTACCCTTCAGTTGCAGTGCTGCGCCGAAGGTGGTGCGCTTCATGCCCCAGACTGCGCCAGGCTGATAAGCCTCTTTCAGCGCGTTCTGAACCTCGATCAGACCATCAGCATCGAGCAGCGTTGCATTGCCCATCGCCACTTGATTGATCTTGCCACGCTCATAGGTGCCGGAGACTGCCTGAGCCGGATAAGTCAGGAAGCCGCGCGGCTGGCCTACGCCAGTGCCGTTGACGAATGCCGTGTTCTGGGTGCGGGCGAATTTGTCCGCGACCTTACCGGCAAGCCATCCCTCGACATCAAGATAGGCGTCCTCGATCATCTCGGTCGTCATGCGCGGATCGGCTTCGATCTTGTGCGCTGCGATGACCTTCTGGCCGAGTTGAGGCGTGTCAGTCTGGCCGCCGGATGCGCCTTCACCGACCCAGCGAGCGCCAGCCTCATCATCATCGATAAGGATGTCGATCGACTTTGCGCCAGTCCGCTCGATGTTTGCAACGCCACGAAGCGGCGAGGTTTCAAAGATGCGGGTGACGATGGTCTGCGACAGTTCCGGGCGCACGAGATAGCCGCCGTCCGGGTTTACATCCGTGGACAGAGCCTTGACTTCGATGCCCTCAGAGCCAGCCTTGAAGCCCGCCGGGAGCGTGCCATACGCCATGTATTCGCGGAATGCGTCGCGGTGCTTCGCTTCCATTTCGGCGTTGTCTGCCTTGCCTTCGCCGCCGGGACGGCTGATCGCTGCCTCCAGCTTGGCCTGCTTGGCCTGCATCTCTGCCATCTTGGCAGTGATATCATCGGCCATCTTCTGGTGCTTTTCTTCGGTAACAACGTCCTTCGGGGCGTCGGCCTTGAGCGCGTCGATCTCCGAGCGGAGTTCAACGAGCGTCGGGTTGATCTTCTCGACCAGCCCTTTGATTTCCTGAATGTCAGCCACAAGAGCCTCCTATGCTTTTCAGGGTTTCAGTGAGTAGGGCTTTGAGTTCGTCAACCTCACGCTGATCGGCCTCGGGAACGGTAACGCCTGCATCTCGCAGGACATCGCCGCGCCGTTTCCAAGCCGCCGAGGCCATTGCTTTGGCCTCCGATCGGCTAAATCCCATTTGCCGGAAAGCGGCCTCGATGCCTCGCACATCGGCAGATTTCACGCCCGCCACAAGCGCCATGCTATTCGCAGGCTCAGTGACGATCGATGTTTCGTAAAGATCCACGCGCTTGAGGCGGCGAATGGTGCCGTCCATCGCATAGTCGCGTGTAATGTAACCAATCGACAGGCCGTCGATCGCGCCCATCTTGATAAGTTCCCGAGCCTCTGATCCTCGGCGAACGCCCAGCGCCAGCTTGCCCTTCATCCAGAGACCCTTGGCATCCTCGCGGTATTCATCCCACGCGCCGATGACCTCGTTCATGTTGTGCTGCCAAAGCATCTTCGGGCGGCGCATCGCAAGGCTCTCGCGGAAAGCGCCAGGCTCGATGATATCGCCGTAGCTGTCTTCATTGCCGAAGACAGCGCCATATCCCTCGATCGTACCGTCCTCATCCACCGACTTGATCTCGATGCTCAGGCTCTTTTGTTCCACGGGCTGCTCCGATCTTTCTTCCCACTTGGAGACGCAAACAGCGAAGCGCTGATCGGGATCGGGGAAGTCGGCCACGGCCTCGGGATCGCCCATGCAGCGATCCAGCCATTCGGCCCTGTCTTCACCTGCCCCCGGTTCTGGCATGTCGCCTCACTTTGCAAAGTTGCCGGGAGTATATCAGCAAATTGCAAAGCTGCAAAGTAGGGCAGGCGGGCATAGAAAAACCGCCCCGAAGGGCGGTTCTGGTTTTGTGAAATTTATATCTTGTCCTATTTTGACAAGGCCCACCTGATCAGAGATAGGGCATAAGATGAATCGCTCATGACGATCTTGGCGGCATCCTCGGCCTTCGCTTTGGCATCTAAAAACGCCTTCTCATCCTCGGGCGTCAGTGCGATGCGGATATATTTACGGCCACTCATTGAAGTTCACCCACAGGCACGAAAAGCATATCATTGTAGATGCGACATTTGCTGAGAGGTGCTTGGCCCTCGGGAAGATCAACACACGCCATCTTGGCAACGCCCCATGATTTGTTTGTACCGCGATATTCCTTGATGCGCGGATTTGAAAGGGCATAGCCTCCACCATCATTTACACGTTTGATTGCGATTGCCGGTCCCTTATCAGTCTGAGCGCGAGCAAATACCACTTTATCACCCAACAGGAAGTTGCAAGCCTTCATCACATCAGTTCCAAGACGAATGGTCGTCTGGCGCTGTTCTTTTCCCTTTTTAGTGGAGTGTATCGCATTCGCGATGCGCACACCGGAGGCATTTGGCCCCGACGAATGCCCACCACGAGACGGAGTAATCCAGTCAATAATCTTATATTCCATATCTTCCTCATCTGCGTTCCATAGCCCAAGTGACTATGCGACCAGATAAGACAAGCCAACCTCGCTTGTCAACATTTGGCTGAAATTTTATATTGTTGCCATTTGCTTCAATCACGATCAGCGCGACGGAACGTCATGCTGCATCGACAATTTATGACATTGCCCGCGCTGCCATTCGGATCGCCGGGATACATCAATGGCTCGCGTGTGCCGAAGATAGTATCGACAAGAAACGGCTGCTCCATCGCTACGACTTGCCCATGCATAGCTCGATGATTGAATTCATCATCCTCGCCATCGCCTTCGCCGAAGTCTCGCGTTCGCGCATCCTCAACGCTGGACCATCGCTTATTGAGTGGCCGCGTCGATGTCTGCGCCACGCGAAGCTGTGCATATTGGCTGGATGCGTGCGTCTCGGTTCTGGCGATGACTGCTGATCGATATCGGCTCAAGCTGGGAATGGCCTCTCGGAGTTCCTTGGCGATGGCCTGCACGCCTAAACCTTCGCGCTGGCCTTCTTGGATCAGGCGCATGATCTGCTTGCGCGTCGTCTCGGCGATCTGCACCACCTTCTGAGCGCCGAATTGCTCCAAGAACGCCTCGATGATCTCATCAAAGAGTTCATCCATGTCCTGCTTTCGTTCGAGGTGAGGGAAGCAGTCCTTCATGCCCTCGATCATTGGCTCGCCGCCCATCTGTGCTGCGGTGCGGTAGATGTCTCTCAGCATATCCTCGACACGATCCCGCGCATCGCCGGGAAGTGCTGCAATGTTGTCAGCCTCATATCGAGCGATGATATCCCGCATCAGACTTGCCAAAGCCCGCTCGATCTTCGGGCGGGCTTTGTCTGCCATAGCGTCGAGATCAGCCATAAGCGATCAGGCGGAGAAAGTCGGCCTTATCTCCGTCCATCGCGCGGACCTTATCACGCGCCCATGCTTGGCCTGCATCGCCGCCCCAGAGCGCCCAGGCGATGCGCCCTGCGCTTGGATATCCATCCTCGCCGGGAGAGAAGCCCTCGCCTTCCTTGTCCACTTCATGCCGGGAGAAATAGCTATGCATCCGCTTGACGGTATCTGCCGAGAGATTCTTGCCATTGATGATATCTCTGGCTCGGGCAACGCCGACTTCAGTTCCGCCCCGGCCATGCTCTCTGCGCCATTCTAGCCCTTTTCGGGCTTCCTCTTTCATGCCTGCGGTTGGAGTATAGCCCTCGGCCTTCTGCTCGATCGGAGCGCCGGGAAGCGGCCTGTATTCGCCCTCGCCCTGCTCTGGATAGCCCATCATCAAGCGGCTTTCCTCGCGCGTCAGAACGCCCTTTTCGTAGGCCATGACGGCCCGCTCGAACATCTTTTGTCGGATGCCTTCAAGCGCCGGAATGCTGTCAAGATTGAGGCAGAATTCCAAGCCCTCGCCATATCTCGGCAAGAGCCACATGGACAAAGCGCCCATGAATTCTTCCATCAGAGGAATAACAGTGTCGGTGTAAAGCCGCTCTTTGGCTTGCTCAAGGTTATTGAACGTGCTGGCGTCGTTGTCGATCAGCGGGAGAGGCACGCCGAAAGCTGAGGAAACATATTTGGCCGTTTCCTTCATTGTGTTGAGGAAGTCCATATCGACAGGCGACTTGGACAAGGCCACGAATTCAGCGTCATCTGCCAGCATCGGGATTTCGCCAGCGTTACGCTCCCCAGCCATCGCTGTCTTAAAATACTCGCGCATCCGCTGGATCGTCTCGCCGCCGGGATACCCGCCCTTGAACCGGACTAAGCCACTCGGCCTGGCGCTGTTCTTCAGCAGAGAATAGTTCCAGACTGAGCCAGCATTGTGCGTATCAGCGGCCAGCGCAGCGGCCATGAGCGGCGACTGCCCGCGCCAATAGTCATCTGGGTTGTACGTCTTCAGGAAGAACACCTCGGACTGGCCGGTGATCGGATCGACTGTGAACCGTACCTCGCTCTTACCCCGCGCATGGACATAAGCCGCCGGGATGCCGTGCTTGCCGGGCTGCACCGCCATATCCACCGGATTGAGCGGCCAGATTTCTGCAAACTGGCCCTCCGGAGTGCCGACTGCGAATGCCTCACCGAATAGCATCCGGTTGACGATCATCTCTGTTAGCCACTGCCTATAGGCCTGCATCGGGTTGGGCTGATCGAGAAGATCAAGCGCCGGGTGCTGCTCGAGGATCGTGTCGCCTTGGTGCAGTTCGATCTCGATCGTCTTTGCGGCCTCAACCACTTCCCGGATCGCCCGGTAGACGATCACGTTGGCCTGATAGCCCTCGCGGATGTATGAGCGGCGATCGCCCGATCGGCTGTAGGTTGATGTCGTGTTGACGAAGAAAGCGCCGCCCGCCGGATGCTCTTTCACCTCGGGCTTACGAAACGGCCAAACCATCAGAGTACCCCGAATACATCGCCCGCGCCGCCGATCATCGGCTGGAGCGCATAGCGGAGAGCGTCAATATAGTGGTTATTCGCGTCGATCAGCTTGGGCATGATGTCTCCCGACTGGCGGTCCTGCTTATACGAATACAGCCGGAATTCGCGTGCGGTCTCCGGACAGTCAGGGTGAATAATAACACGCTCAAACGATTTTATAAAGGCAACACCATCCTCAACGGAGCCAGCCCATTTCTTGACTGCTGATATGCTGGGGAGGCCGTGCCGCTGTAGATAGCTGATGCTCTCCGGCCTCGCGCTATCTGCCCTGATCGTGTGCTGAGACATGAGCGGGATACGCTCGCGCATATAAGCTGGCGTGTCGTCCAGTTCGAGGCCGATCCTTCCGGCTTCGCGCCGAATATAGAGCCGTTCATTGTGGATGTAGCACTCGATCGCCGCGGTTGGATCCTGTGCAAAGCCGAAGTCGAGGCCAAAGTATGGCCCATCCCATAGGTTGCCGGGCTCGAAGTCGTCAATTTGAAAACGGCCAGAGAACACTTGAGCATCGCTGTTTTCGAGGTACGCGCCTTCCCACACATGGGCATAGGTTGCCGGATCAAGACGCTTCTGCTCGCGCTTGCGAAGCTGCTTTAGGCCATCCGGTAGGAATGGGTTGTCGCTCCAGTTGACATTGGCGATGAGAAGCCGCTCCGGAGGGCTTTTGCGGAAGCGCTTATCCACCGGGCTTGCCTCAGTGCGCGGATTCCATATCGCCCAGAGTTCAGACTTAGACTGTCGGAAAACAGTTGCCTCAAGCGCCAGCCAGCTTTCCTCGGGAACGTCCTCAGCCTCCTCGACGATCGTCAGATCGATCCCGGCTAGAGACTTGATGCTGGCGGTATTGTGCCGCAGCCCGCGAAAGATGAATTCGGTTCCGTTCCTGCCCCGAAGATAGTCCACACCCACATCGTAATGAGCAGCGAGCCAAGGCGTCCGCTCGATCGCGTCTTTGAGTTCGCGGTGAAAGCTGTCCTTGATCGATACCTGTAGATCGCGGGTGCAGAGAACGCGGATCGGCTCCTGATACCCCCAATATGCCGCCATCATCGCTGCTGATTGTGACTTGCCCGATCCTCGGCCACCGAATAGAGCGCGATACTGAACAGCACCACGATCCGGCCCGAATACATCCAGCACCTTGTCCGGGAGGTTAATCGTCGATTGCGTCATCGGGCTTCACGCCCCGGAGGATAACAGTCTTGGGCGGCGTCATGGTGCCGTCCGGAGATGTATGCGCCTGCTCTACGCGATCAGAATAGCCATGCTTGGTTAGCATCATCTTGGTGATTGGTGCATTGAAATTGCCAGACAGTCCATTGTTGACTAATTCACGCTCTTGCGTTTTGGCGATTTCCCCTAAGATGTGAGAAAATTCATTTCCATCTTGCTTCGCCCATGCGTGACAAGTCTCTCGACAAACTCCTATTTCACATGCAAGCCCAGCCACTGTTGGGATTTTGTCGCCCGCAGCGATCCATCCTCCATTGACGTATTGCCATGCCTTTTCAATAACCTCAGGAGTGTATGAAGACGGTCTTCCTGCGGTCATGTCATCCACCATATCGCCACCAGCGGCGCTATCGCTTGGCTGAGAAGGATCAGGGCTCCGAATGCATCGAGTGTCATGCTTGTACCTTATCAGGCTGTGAGAGCGGCGCAAATAGCCCTACGCTACGCCATCACCTCGTTGACAGAAGCTATCAGCCGCAAATTCTTGTGCGCCCAATACACCATACCGCTTCGACCCCATTTATCCGAGCGATGATTTTCACAACTAGTCAAGATAGACAGATCGTTCCCAAATAAGCCCACGGGACAGGATTGAGGGCAATTATATTCGACATCCCGCCTATCTGGTTGTGCGTTTGGGTGCCAAAACATAAGCCAGACAGGCAAGGATGTTCTTGAGGCGACGCGCCGATATTCTTGATAATGACGCAAGTCGATCCCAGTCACCCAGCGTTTAGTCAATCTGTGCCATGTGAAGCATGTCTTGTGCTTTGCTTCGACCCACTGAATGCGGCCACTTTGAAAAGCAAGAAGATCAGGTAGGACAAGATCGCCGGACGCCGTGAAAAGCTGCGGCCCTTTTCCTGTTTGATGTTCGATCTGGTAGGCAGGGAAGACGGCATGTCCTCGGCCTTGTAGCCACTTGGCAATCAGGCTTTCGCCAAGCTGCCCCTGCTTCAGGTTTTGGTTGAAATTACCCATAGCGCAGAACGCATCCAAATACAGAAAATTCAGCAATGAATGGCTGAACATTCGGGCCAAAGTATATCACAGCCTGCCCTTGAAGGGGTGCGCCTGGATTTCCTTCCGGGTCCAGAAATTTGATCCGGCCCTTTGGGAAGCAGATTGCGCTACAGACGTTTGCCATAGTCTGAAACCAGACCGTTTCGGTTGCGTTGTTCACGAGGACGATTGCCTCAGAGCCTAACTGTGTTTCTTGCGCCATGCGTTCCGAAAACTGCCCAATGAGCGGCTGCGCATAAGGTGGGTTCATCCAGATGCGCCCGATAGGCCATTCCTGTGTTAG
>Ga0099850_1000732_pt1 | contig 15021 bp, 7 predicted proteins | sample CB_VirMetaG_5_FD_79182 | JGI IMG/M metagenome (GOLD analysis project Ga0099850, IMG submission 79182) | Freshwater to marine saline gradient viral communities from Chesapeake Bay - CB_1508_1D Viral MetaG | ecosystem: Environmental > Aquatic > Marine > Coastal | place: USA: Chesapeake Bay... | reverse complement strand
GTCAATTACAAGTAGATTTTGGACTTACTGATGGCGCGGCGAATGCTGCAACTAGAGATATTGTAAATGCTGTAGTATCTGCGGTAAATATATTTTTCCAAAAATCCAGACGAGGAAAAACTTTAGGAAATTTAGTTATCCAAATTGATCCCGCGATAGTTTCAACAGCCGTACAAACTTCTACAACTAATGGTATATATAATAGTAACGGCAATCAAATTACTTGGCTAGACTGGTTAATGAATAAAGGTACTGAAGTAGTTATTGATGGGTTTGAGGTTGTTTCAACTATTAATTACGACGAGAGATCAAGAAGTGGCGGCGGATTCATGTTGCCCACTGGTGGTGTTTTTCGTGTTGCTCCAGAATTTGCTGGTACTGCTGGTGATAATTTCATCACTAGAGCTATTATAGCCAATGGGCCAAACATTAGAACAATCATACAAGAAGAATTTAAGAGGTTATTCTAATGCCGGATATAGATCTAAAAGGTTTCACAAAACTTGGTGATTCTACACTAGTAAACGATATCAAAGAAAATGTTATTTCTTTTTTTGATTGGGGTCTTCTAAAGAAGGACAACTACATCAATGTCAGCATCCCGTCTAGTGGTATTTATGGCGGGAACGAGCACCAATTACGTTTAGTGGATGACCCACGATATACCGCAGGTCAAGTTTGGGAAGGTTTTAGATCAAATTGGGTTTGGGAAAGTGGATTGACCAGCACTAACGGAGCACCTCTTGTTGGTTCTGATAACGCAAATCCAGGTGTATCCGGAGTTTATGTAAATGATACATTCTATTCCAACACAACGTCTGGCGCATTTGCTCACCATGTTAATCATCCACTTGGTAGGGTGGTTTTTGATTCTGCAATAGATACTAGTTCTGTCGTAACTTGTGAATATAGTTACAAGTACGTCAATGTAACAGAATCAAATGGTTTACCGTGGTTTAAAGAATTACACAGAAGATCAGAAAGGGTCGATAATCCCCAATTCACAACCACATCTGGTGACTGGTCACAGCTTTCACAGAATAGATATCAATTACCCGCGATTGGAATAGAAGTTGCAAATACAAGGTCTGTAAGGGGTTATCAACTTGGCGGCGGTTCATCCTATGTTTACACGGATGTCCTCTTCCACTGTGTAAGTGAAGATTCTTATATGCGTGATAGTTTGATGGATGCGGTCAGTTTACAAAACGATAAAGTCTTTACTATGTTCGATTTAAATGCGATTGCGGATGCAGATGCCTTCCCCCTTGACCATAGGGGCGTGCCAGCGTCAGGGGCATTGCGTTTTCCAGATCTCACAACTAATTACAAATTTAAGGCTTTACGATTTTTAGACATGAAATTTGATTCAATCTACACCCTCAATCCTAATTTATTCGTTGGCACAGTAAAATGCACCACAGAAATAATTTTTGGTGTATAATACAATAGAACATGTTCTTCTTTTATCTGGAGATAAAAAATGGCGGCAGTATCAAATAGTAACACAAGAGTCTTTTATGCGACTCAGGCAGTAACAATTGGTGAAATGGGCAATGTTTTAGACCCAGTAGATTCCTGGCAATCTGGCACTCCGGGTAACACTGGCGCTTCTACAATTGTTCATGGTTTACAAAGTGTTGGTATAGATACCAACTTTAACCTTGAGCAAGCTTTCGAACTTGGTCAGTTATCACTGTATGAAAATATTGAAGATATTCCAGATATTTCTGTGAGTATGCAAAAATTCCTTGATGGGTATTCTTTAATTTATCATCTAGGCGCTAGTTATACTGATGCTGCTGGTGATGGTAATGCATTAGCATCAACAAAAACAACATTATCTGGTCGTGCTGATACTCGTGCAGATATTCGTATGATTGTCAATGCTACGACGGATGAGGCTGTTACAAGTGGTGATGCTGCCGTATCTGAACTTTACTGTTCCGGCATGTATGTTTCAAGTATTTCTTACACAATTCCAAGTGATGGTACATGTACTGAAGATGTAACATTTGTTGGCAACAATAAGAAATGGATCAATGATCCTACAGTTGGCGATAATCTTCTACTTGCTGATGATTCGGGTGTTGCTGACGGTTTTGCTGCCATCTTTGGTGACGATGCCCCAAATGCTCCCGGAAATCACGTTCTAAGACGGGAAGATGTTTTGAGTGGTGATACAGCTATTCAAGGTTACAAAACTGTTGTGCCTTCCATTATTGAAGGCGTTTCAGATATGTCTGATACGAGCTTTAAGGGTAGAAATTCACAAAACGCTGGAATTGTAAATACTGATAACACTCACTTGGTTTCATTTACCTGCTCCACAGATTTAGGTCGTGAACAGATTAATCAGTTGGGTACACGTACACCTTACAATCGTTATGTCACATTCCCAACTGAAGTAACATCAACAATTGAAATGACAGCAACTGCTGGTGACAATGTCGATGCCGTCGAAACCAACAGAACAAATCTTAGTAATCACGAGATTTGCATAGTATTAGCAGATTCAACAGTGCTTCATTTAGGCAAGAAGAATAAGCTTGCTTCTATTACTTATGGTGGAGGTGACGCTGGTGGAGGAAATGCCACAGTTACTTATAACTTCTCAAACTTTAATGATTTAGTTGTTCTGCATAGTGGCGACCCAATTAACCAAGGTGCTACGTACTGGAACGATAAATTTGCCAGCTAATAACTAATTAGGATCTTATGAAGGACTTAAATAAGATTTTATCGGGAAATATTCTCGTACAGACGAGAAATAACATCTTAACTGTTCGTCAGCCAGATGCCGCAACTCGGTATCTGGCTGATTTTTTTAGTGAACAAGTTTATGAAGATGCGTTTAAGAAAAATATATACTTACAGGAAGAACTAGAGGAACTAATTATTGAAAATGGTTGGTGGACTCAAGACCAAGAAGATGAACTAAAGCAAATACCAAAAGATATTGAACAAATGAAAGTGGACTATTTTAATAGTTTTTTGCGCGATAATGTCAAAGATCTAATAAAGAAAGGAATCAGGAAGAAGGAAGACAGGTTCGAAGATCTCACAAAAGAGAAATACCGGTTCTTTAATTACACCTGTGAAAGTCTGAAAAGTCAGGCATACACAATGTATATACTGGAACACTGCACTTTTTATGAAAATGGGGATAAAATATCTCTAGAGGATATTAGTATTCACGCACTTTATGGAAAATATAATGCAGAAATACTGGATGATAAAGATATACGGGAAGTTAGCAAAAGTCCAAACTGGCGGATGATATGGAATGCCGGAAAAGATTCGCGGGAAATATTTCCTTTACCAGCTTGTGACTTAACTGACATGCAGAAGAGTCTAATCAGTTGGACACGAATGTATGACAGTATTTACGAATCAATGGAAACACCATCTGATAGTATCATAGAAGATGATTATGCTATTGATGGATGGTTCACAGTACAAAGAAGGAAAAGGGATGATGACAGAAAAGAATCTGAAGGTAACAAACTGCCGGAATCTGCGGAAGTTTTCGTCCCGGTATCAAATAAAAAAGAAGCACAGCGTGTGCATGATATGAATACACAACAAGGAAAACAAATTATTAAATCCCGCATGAAGGATTTAGAAGAACAGGGTTCCTTGGAAGAAGGACAATTTAGTCATGTAAAACAGGATTTAGCTATGAAGGCGAACAGGCAAATGTTCGATAGGTACAAAAAATGAATTCAAAGGACGACCTTTATAAGGAAAAGTCTAAGGACAGATTGACTAAAAATTGTAAGAAAAAAATACAGACCACCATGATTGGGGCACTAAGTAGTATCGAAGATCACTTAGGGTTTTTATGGGGCCACAAATCTGACGAAGCACTTTCAGAAGAACAGGAGAAAATGAGGCAACTTTATGAAGAATTAAGATCGGAAATACTGGACAAAGGCAATACGCAAATGCGTAATATAGACGCTGAACTTACTCAATACGATATTAACTGGAATCGCTATCAGTACCAGATTCCAATTAAACCCCTCTGAGGAGAATTACGATGGAAGAAAAAAGAATTACCGTAAAAAAAGAAACCGGTGAAGGTAAAGACAAAGTTGTAACAGAAACTGAGTTGTTAATTACTAAGCCTACCAATAAACAAATGCTGGAAGCTGAACGTGTCTATAAAGGCGCATTCAGAAAAGCCCTTGAAGAAGGAGCAATGCTTCGCAAAAAACTTGGTAATTATATGACGGAGCAGGGCATTTGGACTGATGAGCAGGAAGAAGAATATAACAAAGTTATTAAAGAAATTAACCTACTAGACTACCAGCTAAACAAAGGTAGGGATGTAGATGGTAAAAAACTCAAATTAAGTCAAGCCAAAGAAATGGCTTTTGAGTTGCAGGATAAAAGAGTTGAATTCCGGAATTTGATTGCTGAAAGACAAGAACTTGACCACATGACCGCAGAAGGTCAGGCAGATACTGAAAGATTCAGCTATCTCGTCTATCTTTGTACTAAAGATTTCCTGACGCAAAAGCCCTATTATTCTTCTTATGAGGACTACCAAAATAGGGGCAATGAGCAGGAAGCTGTAGAAGCCGCCAAAACTGTAGGTGAAATTGTTTACGAAATAGATGAGGATTATGAAGGTAGTTTGACGGAAAACAAGTTCCTCAAACGATTTAACTTTGCTAATGACAAAAATCAATTAATTGATAAAGAAGGAAACCGTATTGATAGAGAGGGTAATAAAGTTGATGAAGAAGGTTATATTCTAAACAAAGACGGTAAACGAGTCAACGTCAATGATCTTCCTGTTTTAGAAGATGATGAAAAAGTTGACAATGCTGACTTTGAGGACGATTTAGGTGTAGTAATAACTGAGGAGAAAAAAACGGCTACCCAGAAGCGGACAGTTAAAAAGACAGAGTGAAACGGTGGGCGTGAATTCTTATGATGTTTTAACATCGTGGGTTTTCCACGCCCTTTTTTATTGGGAGTGAGATATGGCTAACGATAGTATTCTGATCCAAGTACAGCTAGGTAGTCCCACTAGAGCGAATATTAATGCTGTAACCAGACAAATACAGAGTGCTCTTAGTAATGTTAGCGCAAATGTCCAGATTCAGAATGGTCGTCAAGCCGCGCAGCAACTTCAAACTATAAAAAATAAAACTGATTCTGCTACTAAATCAATGAATTCTTTTGGTGAAGCTATTGGTTTATCTGGTAGACGATTTTTAGCTTTTACATCTGCTGTTGCTGTAGTTGGTAGATTAACATCCGCACTTTCTCAAGCAACTAGAGAAGCGATAAAATTTGAAAGAGAATTTGTAAAGTTAGCGCAGATTTTTGATACAGACGTTAAAGCTCTTGGTAGTTTGCAAAACTCGATATCTGAGTTAGCTCAGGAGTTTGGTCTTTCAGCAACTGTTATCGCTAAAACAAGTGTTGTTCTTGCTCAATCAGGTTTGACTGCGAAACAAACTGAACAAGCTATGGCGGCACTTGCTAAAACTACATTAGCTTCTACATTTGATAATATAGCATCTACTACTGAAGGTGCTGTTGCTATTATGGCACAGTTTGGTACTCAGGCTAGTCAGTTAGAGTCTCAACTTGGTGCTATTAATGCTGTCTCAAAGAAATTCGCTGTTGAATCTGGAGACATCATCGAGGCGGTGAGACGGGCTGGTGGTGCATTTAAGGCTGCTGGTGGTAACTTTGAAGATTTCATATCACTCTTCACTGCTGTTCGTAGTACGACTCGTGAAAGTGCTGAAACTATTGCCACTGGTTTTAGAACAATCTTTGCTAGATTACAACGACCAAAAACAATTGAGTTTTTTCGGCAGTTAAATATTGAACTTACTGATGGTCGTGGAAACTTCATTGGGGCATTTGAGGCTATAAGAAGATTAAGTAACGGATTAGAGCAGGCTGGTATTAAAGCTGGAAGTTTGCGATTCGCTGAAGTTGTTGAACAGTTGGGCGGTATCCGTCAGGTCTCTCGTGTAATTCCATTGTTACAACAGTTTAGTAAAGCAGAAAAAGCTAGACAGGTTGCTGTTGCTGGTGCTGGATCATTAGATAGGGATGCCGCAAAAGCGCAGGAAACGCTATCACAAGCATTTGCTAGAACCACGGAAAACTTCAGAGCGTTAATCCGCGAGATATCGCAAACAGAAACTTTCCAAGCAATGGTTAGAATTGCTCTGGATCTTGCTAATGCCCTTATTGAAGTCGCCAGAACACTTAAACCTCTTATCCCTTTAATTGCTGCTTTTGGTGCTATAAAAATAGGTGGACTTGCATCTGGAGCCTTAAAGAAAGGTTTTGGTGGTGCTGGCGGCACTGGTGGACTTGGGCAGGGATTTAAAAGGGGCGGTCCAGTTCCTGGTACTGGTAGTGGTGATACGGTCCCGGCGATGTTGGAGCCTGGGGAATTTGTTATTCGCAAAAGTGCTGTTCAGGCGTTTGGTGCTGACAAGTTGGCTGATATTAATAAGTATGCTACTGGTGGACCAGTTAGGGCTGATAGTTTAAAGAGTGTCTTTCTTAAGAAAAGGACTAAAAGTGCTAACAGTACAATACCCGAAAAAGAATTTAGAGATGGGCAATTTTTAACCAATTCTGATGTGTTTACTTTTAATAAATCAGAATATACTGTTAAAGCTAATAAAACAATTTCGTCAAAGGCTTTTGAAAAAAAGGTCGCTGGATTAAGAAGTTTTGGTGGAATTTTAGCGAAAAGACCACAAGCTCCAGTTGATATAGTTAGTAGCAGAAAAGGACCAGTTGAAGTTAGAAATAGAAATAGAAAAACTTCAGATATAGAGTTGGTTGATAAGTTCTTAAGATTTCAATATGAAAAAAATAATAGATTTCCAACAAAATTAAAAACTAAAGAATCTATAAACCTAGGAAAATTTGGAGTTGCTTATAATTCATCTAAACTTTCTGATTCTTCTTTAAGTTCTATACCAAAACGTAATCAATTCGCTAAAGGTGGTGCCGTAGGTACCGATACAGTTCCGGCGTTATTAACGCCGGGTGAATTTGTAATCAATAAAGAATCAGCTAAAGCTTTTGGTTATGGAAACTTGGGGAAGATTAATAAGTATGCTAAGGGTGGACCGGTACAGAGATTTGCTAATGGTGGTGCAGTTTCAGGCGGTGCACGAATTGCTGATTTTGGGCAAAGACTATTTGGATTAAGTTTTGCCCTATCCACTCTTACAGCAACTCTTGATGGTGTAGGTGAAGAATTTAAGGTACTAACTTCTGGTTTAGCAACTTTTGCCGTAAGTATAGCTTTTACTACATCTATTATAAAAAAACTAGGAAAAGAAGGACCAAAATTATTCTCCCCAACAGCAAAGCGAGTTAGATCTATAAATAAAAGACGGGGTGAACAAGGCAAAGCTCCATTAGCTTTTTCTGCATTTTCCAAAAGTATTGGTGTTGTACAAGTGGCCGTTCTCGCATTTGGTATTATTCTTGCTGGAATAAATGCTGTGGCACAAGCAAATTTAGCTCAATCAGAATTAGAATTAAAACAAGCAAAAGAATCTGGAAATTTCGCTGTTATACAAGAGAAGGCCAGGCAAAAAGCTTCAAACGAGATTAACGCTAAGGTTCTTATTGCTTTATCAGCAGTAACCGCAGGTCTTTTCTTGCTTAATCCTATTTTTGGTTCGCTTGCGGCTGTAGGTACTCTTGTTCTAGCATCAATGAAAGATCTAACTCCTGCTATTAATTTTGTTATAACCAACTTGTATTCGTTTGCTAGTGGTCTTGTGGATGATACTAGCTTTGTATTAAAACGACTAGCAAAATTTGCGAATTCCTTTGGACTTGACATTGATATCTCTGCAATAGATCAGCTAAATGACTTGATGAAAGATACGGCAGCAAATGCTTTAGCTAAATTTTTACCAGCAGTAACTAAAGCAGAAGCAGCTTTAAGTGCTTTAGGAGAAGCAAGTTCTGCCAGTGTTGATCAATTAGTTAAAAACCGTGAAAGGTCTGAGAGAGCTTTTGGTATTGCCGGTACTGATGCACAAAAATCACGAGTTTTAGATGGTACTATAAACAGTTTAAAAACAGATTTAGGCAATCTTGATTCTGGTATCCAATCTTTTGATGCCGCTATCGCCAAAACTAGAAGACAATTTGAACAAGATTTGGCCGCAGCAGGTTCCGATCCAAACCTGCAACAAGCTGCAAGAAAAAGATTTGCAGATGCTGAGAAGAAAGCTATTGAAGAACGTCGAACCGCACTACAGGCAGAAAATAAAGAGAGATTAACTAGTATTGGTCAGTATGCTGCACAGTCCAGACAAATTGGAGAAGCGAATAGAATACAAAGAGATTTGAATGATGGTCAGAAAATACAGAGAGATGCCAATAACGTCATCACAGAACAAAGCTTAAAAAATAATAGTGTATTAAAAAATACCTTCGAAGCACTTAAAGCTGAAGGACTTAGCACTGAAGAGGCTTTAGAGAAATTAACGGCATCAGTTGATGGTTCATCAAACGCTTTGGCGGCATTCGTTGGTAATCTTGGTGCTAGAAGTAAAACACTCGGAGAATTTTTAAGAAAACTAACAACTGGAAATATCGAGGATAGGATCAAAACCGGTAGAACAATAAGTCAAGGTGCTCAAGCAATTCGAAGTGGTAGTTTAGCGCAAGTACCAGCAAACCAGCAGAGTGATGTTGTTGACTTTATTGGGCAAATGTATAGTCTCGGAGCAGTTAGTAATCAGCAGGCAAGGGCTATAGTTGATGAACGTGTTGGTGCTGGTCAAATAGCAGATATAGAAGAAGCAATTGCGAATAGGATTAGGTCTCAGAACCCCAATGAAACCGAAGAAGGTATCGCAAGCGAGGTTGCAAAGCAAATGGAAATTGTTGTTGCTAGTTTCTTTGGTCAAGATCCTATTGCAACAGCGAACAAGATCGCAAATGAAGAAACAGCAAAGAACACAGAGAGAATGGCAGATGCGGCAGAGGCACAACTTCAAAAAGAAAAACCACAACAATTAGTTAGGCCTGTACAAGCAAATGCAGCAGGTTTTGCTGATGGTGGGTCAATATTCAAACCCAGAGGAACCGATACTGTTCCCGCGATGTTAACGCCAGGTGAATTTGTAGTACGGAAAAGCTCAGTTGATAAGTACGGAAGCGGCATGATGAAAAGTATCAATGCCGGAACTTTTTCTGGTGGGGGAATTGTAAATTATCTTGCTAACGGTGGTAGTGCTGAAGATCTTAAGAAAATAAATTCGGTACAATTGTCTAAAAGGATATATGACGACCCAACTAATGTACAGCTTCATATTGAAGCCCGACGAAGGAATGCAATCCATCGTGACGGGGGGTCTGATTTTGATAGGCAGGCTACGGGGTATAATTTCTTATTGAAAAGTCTCATAGAAGAATTAGACACGGGATTCTTGGGTCTTGCTAATGTTGATGAAACCGCCCTAACAAAACTTTATGAACAGATACCAAGTATTGACATTCACAGTCGATTGCAAGGTGATGTCACCAAGGCACTTGGCGACGATCACACAACTCTTGATACAAGAATAAAGGAATTCATGGATGTAGGATTTGAAAAACAATTAAGGAATAGAATAGATGCTCATGCGGCATTTTTAGCTAGTGGTGGTATTTTAGAGCAAGGTGTAAAGGTAACAAAAGCAGAGTTAGATGAGAGGGAGAGGAAAGCCCAAGCCGCAGAAGAAAGAGTAAAAAATCCGAATAAATTTAAAAAAGATCCTCGTGCAGAACAGAAATATATACCAGGTGTTGGATTTTATACTCCTCTAACTCAACAAGAAATCAAAGGCCGCACTCCTGAAGAAATTAGTGAAGCACAAAAGAAAAAAGGCGGATTTGATTTCTTGCCCCCAGAAATAAGAGAACAAGAAGCAGAGGCAAAAGCAAAAGAAGCACTACCAGAAGAACCAGTTGGGCCAGTTAATAAACCAAAAAAAGTTGATCTAGTTCAATATTATGAATCTCTATTAGGTAAAGGTCCAAGATCTGGCGAAGTTGACCCATCAAAAGTTGACCTGAATAATCCAGTTGTAATTCGAAGATTACGGTCTAATGAAATTGCTATTGCTAGAGTCGCTGGAGCAGAAAGGGGTCTCGGCGGATCTAGAGTAAAAGAGTATAGGTATGGTGGTGATCCAGCATCTGTAGATCTTCCGTATCCAGATATGGAACAGGTCAGAGGCGGAAAGAGAGTTCTATCAAATATTGAGCGAGAATATTACGCCTATCAGGGTGCTTCTGAAGCAGCGAATCTTAAATTCGGTCCTCTTAGTTATTTTCAAAAATATTATAATGAAATACTCAACAGAACAGACCCCATCTATAAAAGAAGTCAGTCTGCTGAGAAGAGAAAAGCTGAAAACGAAGCCATTAACGCTGCACGTGAGTCAGGGCGCACAGAAGAACGAGAAGTAAACGTCTTTGACCCAACGACAGGACGGATGAAAAAAGAAACAAGGACGATGCCTGTCGAGAGTCGTGGTGAGATTAAAAGAAGATTAAGACAAGAAGGTATGACCGATGCAGAGAAAGAAGCTGATAAACCACCAAGTGTAAGGAGAAGAGAGGCTATAGCAGACGCAAAAAAAGAGGTAGAGGCTCAAGCTTCCGACATGTTGCTTGAGTTAACTAGAGCCAGGTTGTTAGCGACTCACTATTCTACGCTAATACGCTTTCCGGACCCCGTCAATGAAAAATTCCTCTTTGACGTAGATAAAAGACTAAGAGAACAGGCAGTGGGAGCATTAACCACACATAAAGAACGCATAATCGGATTCTCATCAGACATAGGGGCAAAATTGTCTTCTCAGAAAGTTATGAATAATAACGAATTCTCAGAGTTAGTAAAGACGACTAGAGAGGCAGCACAGAGTCAATTCGCAGACCAGTTATCGACAGAGAGTTTAGTTCAAGGTTTACTTAGCGAAAATGATTCCACTAAAGAACTTCTCGAAATGGTAAATATTGCAGAAATATTAGCGGGTTATACGAGACCAGATCTGGATAAATTAAGAGTAAGTACTCATCGTAAAGATATCCAAAAACATTCCGGAGGAATGATACCAGGTCGCGCAGAAACACCACTATACGCTCAAGGTGGTGAATTTGTAATGCAACGATCCGCAGTAAATAGAATTGGTGCGGGCAATCTCCATTATATGAATAACGGCGGAAATGTTCCAGCAAACGGGACGATGAATGTTATGGGCGGTGAATCAATTAGTGATGCCGCAGGGAAACTCGAAAACGCATTAATTAATCATGCAATACCAGAAACTATTAGTGTACAACTCGGTAATTTAAGTGTAGATATAGGTGGCAATGTTTTACCGGGAATGGAAACAATGGTTAAACAAGCAATTGCGGAAGCTTTGATGGATTATGAAAATACAAAAGATACAGATAACAGTCCAGGATCTTATGGTAGGTCTGTCGCTCAAGAAAGATTCGGGAATACAGCATAATGCCTATTAAAATAAATGACAAATATTTAGTACCCGCACCTTTAGTCACATTTAATAAGAATTATTTAAATTCTGAAAATGGTGATGCAATAGGTGTTGAATACCAAATCAACTTACAAGGCACGTTACTTCCTAACAAAGGTAATCCGGTAGTAGATAGTGTCACATTTGAAAGTTCGTTTTCCGCCGACTCTTGGGTGTCAACAAAATCTGCCGATGATGACCCAAATCATGAATTAGATCTTGATGATAGTTTATTATCAATCATGAGCAAGCAGGAAGAAATAAGAAAATTATTTAGTCCTGGGCAGGCTGTTAAAGTTGAAATACTTGATCTAAACTTGAGAAGTGGCGGTAAAGGTATTGCTTTTATTGGAAATGTCCAAGCTATAAACTTTGCGAATGAGGGCAGGTGGGTCATGCCTTGCCCTTATACTGTAGATATTATTACAAATAATTTTATCACCTCTACTGACAGTGGCGATTTTATTAGCTCTAGAACAGAGGATAACTTTAGGTACTTCATTCGCTCTGCTAGTGAAACTTGGGAAATACAAGAAGCGGACCAGAAATATTATCGCGGAGATAATACATCTTCCACTTTAAAAGTTTATAATATCAGCCATAGTATTAATGCTGTTGGTCAGCCCGCATATTCCGCTACTGGAACTTATGATAATACGGTAAGTGGTAAACAGCAGTATTATGAAAACAGTGGTGGATCAGAAGGTTCTTTGACCCAATACACCCCCTCGTATGTTGATGGGTTGTCGCCTTGGCAACAAGCCAGCGGCTATGTTTATGAAACACTAGAAGCTGGACATGGGAATTTTCCGGGTGGTGTATTTACCATAGATAACAGCACTTTTACAACATTTGGTAGTTCTTTATTTGATAATACTGGTACTGATGTTTATATATTAGCGGATAGGACACTAACTGAAAATATAGATATAAGGGGAGGCGCTTATTCTATTAATGAGTCTTTTGTGGCAATTCCATCTGGAGATTTTAATGATGGACATCTTGTTACTCATGAAAATAATGTTAATGTCAGTCGTGGTGAAGATGGTTTGACACAAGTTTCTATTGATGGTACTATAAGGGGATTAAATTCTATTGCATTTGAAAACTTTGGTGACATGGGACATGTTTTATATCCAAATCGACATGAGGATAACAGTTTCAAAAATGCTAAAGACTACTATAAAAATTATTTAGAAGCGAATGTTGGCGGATCGGCGCTTGCTAGTAGGATATATCATTTAGCCAGAAACGCCAGTGAACTGAACTGGTTACACCCACAATACAAGAGTAAATCAGAAGGTTTAAATTTTTCACAGGGCACAATCACTTATAATTTCACTTATGATAATAGACCTCCAAACATTATTTCGGGTAGTATTACTGAAAATATTGATATACAAGATACGCACCCCGGTCAAATTTTTGCCAACATTCCAGTAATTGGTAGAAATCAACCGGTACTTCAGTATTTAAATTCAAGAAGTGAATATAAACGATCCTTAAATATTAGTGTTAGTATGGCTCGATTTGAGCCAAACTGGATTACGGATAGTGGGGATATAATAAGTGCAACAGGTTATTGGAGTGATGCTGTTGGGGTAACGGATCTAAACACAACAAGTGCTGCCACAAATAATTCACTTAACTGGTGGTTATATAGCAAAAAACCAAGTATAACAAATACAGCAGATTTTCAAAAAATATTTGACGCAGCAAATCCAGCAAACGAAACTGCCGCATTGAACTATTCAAATCCAGTAGTTGCCGCTAGATGTTTTCATAGCGCCCCAACTGAATCATGGAATCCCAGAACCGGACAGTATTCATATTCAATTGAATGGACTTACGAGAGGGAAAGCTAATGGCGACTTTTAATTCTTCAACACAACCATCACCATTTGGTTCTACATCTGCTACGGTTGCTCCAAATATTGGTCCACAATTTTTTATGGGTTGTAGTGTTGTAACTTTTGATGTGTCGGCGGATTGGGCTTCACAGGGCGGTAGTTTAAATGTTTCTCTTTTAGAAGATACATTACCAAATTCAAATCTTAAATATGATGCCGGTGCTCAGATATGGTACAATGATACCACCGCTGGTTCTTATGAACAAAGATTGATGGATATTGAGATTCCAAATTATTCAAATGCTTCTATTGCTGGGAGTATGCCATTAATTGGGTCTCCACAAACTTTTAAGGTCGTTGACACTAGTTTGAATATAGTTTTTCAATATGATGGTATTATACAAGAAATTTCAAGAAACGCATCTCCTAACGCTGGAAAAATATATAATGTAAAGTTAGGTAGTCCATTAACACTTCTTCAAAACTGTTCAATGTTGTTACAGGATTTTACTGGTTTTGGACATGCTAAAGAAGGTTTTGTGAACTATATGTCACAGAATCAATATTATCAATTAACTTCTGTACCAACAAATTATTCTCCATCATATTATGGAAGTTCAACAACATTAGATGTTGATTTAACAAGTTCTTTAGGTGTTGTTTCTCCAACAATGAGAACACATGAAATATATGAAAATGGTAGACCAAGCGACAGGGCGGTAGACGGTAGCATAGAAGATATAGGCATAACTTTTGGAACCAATAATAGATCGGTAAATTGGGCTGATGTTTATAATATTCAAAATGTATTTGGTATTTTTGAAAATGATTCTGATGGGATATTAAACTATTCAAGATTTGGAGGGTCTAGAAATACTGATGGAATGCGTTTTGATATGGTTTGTTACGCACTGCATGAGCTAATAAACAACAATCCCACAAATTCACCACTACCCACAAAAAGAAACTTTGGTGGAAATATAATAAGTGGCACTGAAACTTACAACATTGGTGGTGTACTTTTTAATTCATCGATTAATGCCAACCCATATTTTTATGGTCTTGATATACTCAGTTTTTACAATTTTATGGTTGGTGCCGGAAAAATTACTGCCGACTATATTTACGAAGGTAATATTTCAAGCAACGTGCTTGGATTTATATCAAAAGTGTGTGATGATGCCGGTGTTGATTTTATAATAGAATTACATAAAATACAAACCACAGATGCTTCTGATAACAATTATTGGAATGGAACTGTAGTTTCTAACTACACAAATTCTGCCAGTTCTTTTGCGTCTTTTCCGCTACTTAAAAGTTATCAATATAGTAGACCTGGTGGTGTAATCTCTATTAAGGTGTTGGATAGGAGATTTGCCACTAATCTTAATCAGCCCTTCAGTAGTATTGCTTATCATTTACTAGGATTCGAAGTACCGGATTATGGTGATAAAAATCTTGGAAACATTAACCCTGGCGATCCAAATCCATTTAATAATGCTTTTGAAGGTGGGGCTTTTGGTCCTAACTATTTAGATCCATTAGATGATGATTATACAGGTAAGGGTACTGATGGCTCAAGTGTAGATTCTGCTTTCAGAAGCGCAAACACTACTGGGTAT
>Ga0099850_1000731_pt1 | contig 15024 bp, 17 predicted proteins | sample CB_VirMetaG_5_FD_79182 | JGI IMG/M metagenome (GOLD analysis project Ga0099850, IMG submission 79182) | Freshwater to marine saline gradient viral communities from Chesapeake Bay - CB_1508_1D Viral MetaG | ecosystem: Environmental > Aquatic > Marine > Coastal | place: USA: Chesapeake Bay... | reverse complement strand
GGAACATGCCCTGCTGCAGACAGCGTAGTGCTCAGTACGCATAGCATGTGCTCAATGCTTTGCTGTGCAGGATTCAGGCATCCCAGTGCACTATTGAGCCTATCCCAGGCACCTGTCAAGCATAGTGCATCTACGGTGTCGAATAGATTATCGACATCCATCATAGCAAGGTCAGGAATGTCTGTGCGCAACTTTGCCTTTATCCTATCTAGCACAGACACCAGCTCTGTGTCAACAGACTCTGCCGAATAGTTGAACTGCTGGACTGGGATCCAGCTAGCCCCCTGTCCCGGTGCGACGTACTGAGGGTTATCGTCAACCAGCAATGCGTTCTCTGGCACTGTGCAGACAAACCGCAGGTCCTTGACCGGCCCGCTCCAATCAATGATCTCCATCTCTGCCGACCACGCAGGCATGCTACCCTCGTCGGCTAGTAGCTGAAGAATTCTACGCGAACGTGCAGGCACGACGGCAGAAAACAGCACCACTCGCGGAACAAGCGCTGCGCACTGATTCATGAATGCAGCTAGACCTGGCCGCGGGAATACGCTTACAGCGGAGGAGATCAGAACTCCCTCTAGGTCAAGTGCAATAGTAGTGATCATGGCAGTTGTGAAGGAAATAGGTGGGGCCAGGCCCCAAAGTTAGCCTTACCTCGGCGCCCGTACCGAAGTCGAGCCCGTAAAGAGATCCTGGCCCCACCTATGTCAGCTACCCGCGTGCGAAGTCACACATGATCTGCGCAGCTGCGGCGTCAAAGCCTACAACATCCAGCATGCCGCCGTCGTTCGGGTCGGCAATCGTGAAGTCTGTTGCCGTCATGCCGACGACAGCCAGCTTAGCTGCCCTGCCCATGGCCTGCCGGTAGTTCTGCAGAGCCTTGTAGGGGTGAACACGCCCACACCAGGTCTCATTGTCGGTGATGGCGCAGAACACGTCCACCTCCAACTTCTGGCTTTCCGCAATGATCATCGGCAGTGCACAGTCAGTTGCACCCCAGACCACCTTGTGCATCTTGTCGATGGCCGCATCCAGCGTGTCGCTCGCGCGAATAGGAAGGTCAACAAGCGTTGACGAAAATCCCATGATCGCATGGTTCGGCTCAGTCCTCGCCATGAGCATAGCCATCACAGCAGCACCCACATACGGCGTGAATCCAGGTACACCCGCAATGTTGCCGCCGCCCATAGAACCCGAGCAGTCAACAGCGAGGTACCAGTTCTTACCAGTCGGCACGACGCTGTGGAAGCCGCTGTAGAACGCCCCCTCAAGCGCGTCTGCAATTGTGCTGACCGGCGTCCAGCTCAGCGAGCCGCGCATGCCGTGACCGCTTCGGTACGTCAGCAAGGCCTTCAGCGCATCAACCGGATGCAGCTTGCTCCGCTGGATGCGCTCCTTGTCCGAGAGGACCGAGACCACGTACTTCGACGCCTTCGAGAGGGGCATGAGCAGCCCAACCGAGGTCATCTTGGCCAGGTTTCGGACCATGGCATGCATAGGCATGCCGCCGCCAGCGTACAGGAGGGCCTCCCAGATCTCCGGCGAGTTCAGCAGCTCCGTAGGAACGCACTCGCGCGGAAGGTTGTGCTCGCGCACGAGCTGAACCGCCTCCGGCACCGACTTGGTCTGCTTGAGGCGCTCGAAGGCCTCGATCCGAGCAGGAAGCTCCACGCGCTCATAGGTATCGACCCGAGAGGCCTTTCGGCTCTTTCGAAGCACCGTACGGGTACCAAGGTTGGTAGGATCCACAGCCCATCGAATGGCTGCGCTACGAACCGGACTGCCCGGCGTGACATGGTACTTGCGGAGTACGTCTCGGTGCGTCCAGCGCGACCCACTACCTGCCGTCTGGCGGCCCTGGTACTTGATCAGCTGATACACCAGGTCGTCGTCGGACCGGCTGTTGTACCAGGACGCAAATGCCTTTCGAGCACCTGCACCAGATCCGCCACCAAGGTCCTTTCGCATCTCGGCAAAGGCAAAAAGGTCCGTACCGATACGGCACACCTTCGGCAGGGCCTCATAGGCCGCCTTCTTGGTCTCCGCTGTACCATGCACGCTGGCATAAGCCAGCGCAAAGACCGCAGTAACGTTCTTCGGCGCGCGACCACTCTGCGAGATACGCACGATGTGCGCAACGGTCTCCAAACCCTGGCTCTTGAGCAGCCGGTCCAGACACTGGACGTTCTTGACCGTCAGGTCCTTCGCCGAAGCATAGTACGTCGGCGACTCGCTCCCAAGGATCAGGAAGCGGTCAAGCGTGTCCATCGGGCTCGTTTCGAAGACGAATCCTCCCGCGTTGTTCTTGACCTGATCGGGACGCATCATGTACCTCTGCCCCGTGCGGTTGCCGAGAATCTTGGTGTACGTCATGTTTGCTACCGTATCTATATCCTGTTCACCTGTCAACAAACAAAAAACAGAATATGGCTGTCATTTTGACCTCGCACATGTGACTGGAACATGCTATAGTCCTCTTATGCACGGGACTAAAACCAATCTTGGAACGGCCCTGTACTTCAAGGTCTATGACCTCCGAGGCCAGCGGGACTGGCCTCAGGATGAGACGGGGGTACTCTACGAGTACCGAGAGGTGCGTACTATCCGCTGTAAGCGGACCAATCGTGCGATCAAGCGCGATGTGCGGTACGTCATCCGGACAGGAAGTGACCAGCCGGGCTGGCGCATCGACCGCCTCCCTCGTATTGGTCCTGCTGAGGCGGTGTATGGTCTGGCGAAGGGCACGGTGCGTATGACGCACTGGTCCACCCCGAAAGAGGCCGCGCAGGCCCTCGTTGCTGTACTTGACGAGATTCGAGACAACACCAGCGCTCTTTAGCTCCGTAGGCTACAGCGCTATACCCATCCCACCTGGTTGCGGCATAGTCATCGCCGCCAATGACCATACTCGGCACGCATCCATGCGTCTGCTGTTTTAGCATCATAGCTAAGCGCAAGATGCTTGTGGCCCAGATCATACAGCTTCTGTAGAAGGTCTTCTGGTAGCTCTGCATCATCTGCAGCATCCAGAGCCTGCAATGTGAGCTTATGCGATAGCTCGGAGTGGTAGGAAAGTTCAGCGCAGCACAGAAGGCATTGCCCCAGCAGGGTCGGTGTTTTTACCCCGAGTGTGCATACAGCGATCATATGCTGTAGCAGTGCCGCTACTATCTTCTTCTCCGACATTACGCAGCGCGCGGAAGCCAGAGCTGTGCCATGATGGAAGCCCACTGCAGGTCATTGTTGACCTGCGCGACATAGGTATTCCACCGCGTGGGCTTGGCGGCATCCAGTGGAACTGCTACGTACTCGTAGCCACCACCGCCCTCCCGTAGGGCATGCAGCCGGTACAGACCGAATGGAGTCTGGATATGAACAAATGCGCCATTTCGGATGGCAGCATCTACACGAGCGGCCTCAGGAGGAGTAGTGCAACCCATGCAGTAACGTTACACGTAGTCCGCGCAGACTGTCAACTACAGGTAAGGGAAGCCGTGATGGTGTTCCCCTCCATGCGCCGGAGGGTGATCTCGGCACCGGCCTTCAGTGATGTTCTCTGCTCTTGAACCTTCCAGCTACCCATGGCTAAGCCTATAATGCTTGGCTGCAAACGGTCAAGATTGATCTTCTAGTACTAGCCGATCGGTGCACGCCCCACACTCGCCACTGCGCCCCACTTCCTGGGACAGAGAGAGGAAAACAGTCTGCTGGAGCCCATATCAGGGGTAATACGAGACAAACGGAGATGCCTTCAATTTCAGTGGGTATACTGTGTATAGTGGGTAGTAGTAGTAGTAGTGTAATAATATCAATATCTTACGCTACTAGCATAGGATCCCAGTTCAGATCTGGCCTGTGCGCAGTATGGGGAGCTGCAAGCCTTCATGCTCCCCACATGTCTCAGGTGCGCCCCACTAGCCTGCGAGCCAGACGTTACGAAAGAGCGCACCATTCGGTGCTGCAGCGACAAGGTGCGATAGCCTGTAGTTTGGTCCAAATTCGACCTTGACAGAACCAGAAGAAACTGCATGCTTTTTCATGGCCGGGATTATCCGGTCGAGCTTGGCCTCAAGACGCTGGGCAAACGCAGCAAGCTTGGGCTGATGTGCGATCGTAAAGGTGTTGCCCTGGTCAGACCACTGGTCGATGTCTGTGTCGACAGCAAACAGTTCCTGCGACATGAGGCCCACTACAAGGGCCGACTCCAGCAGAACCTGCTTGAAATAAGCGACAGGGAACTGCTCGATGCTGCTCCACATTGGATATGGCTGATAGGCGTTGATGGTAGACAGCCCGCCTTCAAGGTAGGATACAAGCTGGGCGTCCGTGTAGCCCAGATAGCAGGGATCATCTGGATCCTCGTCAACCATCTTGACTGCCTTATCAATCAGCAGGCGGAAGTCCGGCAGTAGCGCAAGTGTTGTAGCGCTGACTACACGCGCAATCTGAATGACGTCCTCTGGCTCTACACCTGGAGCAGAAGCTACCTTCCAGCGAAAAAGATAGTCGCCAAGTGAATTTGTGACGTTGGCTGCAGGTGTACCGTCTCCATACGGGTAGTAATACCTACCCGTACCCTCGCCGCCATGTACAATGTGGGTTCCGCCAGGATCGTTTACCCAGTCATCAGCGAGAATGACTGTATCTGTCATTGCGGTAACTGTCAAGGACAGCGTACCGCCAGGTCGTGCGATATCGAGGGCATTTCCAGCTGCATCTCGTACGTGAATGCCAATTCGCTCCACCTGATTGCGCAAAACTAGCTCTGTCGGGCGGGCATCTACGATAATCGTGTCAACCATCTACCATCTCCCATGAAGCATCTTGTCAACTGCGTAGCAGAAGGCCGCAGAGCACAGCCCAGCACAGGCAAGCATGCCCCAAGATAGCGCATGCGCGCCAAAATCTGTGAGTAGCATCAGCGCAGCTAGACCTGCCCAGAATCCTGTGCAGTAGGCGCAGTCCTGCAGCGATGCCAGGTACCGAATACGGGCGCGTGGAAGTACGTTCTGTACCCCAAAGCAGATTCCGTAGGATGTGAGTAGCCAGACAAGCAGTTCCACGCGCTATACGTGCTGCTTGCGCGAAACTACTTTGCGTTTGAGGTCCACGTAGCGACTAAGTGCGAGAAGAACCACAGACCCATCAAGTGCAAGCTCAAGCTGCTCGGGCGTTGTACTGGATGGCAGCTCTCCTAGACGTTCCGCAAGCGATAGGAGCATATCCCTCATTGACTTTGGATTGAGAGGGCTTAGGTCCAGGCTGATATCAGAACGGCGCTTTGACGCATGATAGGTAACGCCTGTAATGCGTGCGCCAAAAGCTGTGAGTGCAGCTGCGAGGCTTAGGTCGTCAGTTGTGTACTGTTGTGTCATAGCTGTGTACGTATCAGTTCGGTGCCAGCGTAAGCACAGCAACCATGCTGGCCACGAGGACTACCGTACCGACTCCGTACAAATACATCGCGAGGGGTGAGGCAAAAGGCGATGGATTTCGCTCTTTTTCGAGTTGCTCGGACATGTCGTACATGAGGTCAAAAGCCCGATCAGATGTCTTATGTGCCCGCTCAAGCGCTGTAGTGGCTGTGCGCACAGAATCATCACGTACCTTGACCAGTGCTGCATAGTCCAACACCTGACTACGTAGAATGTCACGCTCCTGCACTGCTTTTAGGTAGTTCAGGGCACAGTACTCGGGCATCCATACACCAGGCTCGCCTACAAGGCTGAAAGCCATCTCGCGACCACAGAGGGGCTCTGATACTGTCGAAGTGCCTATAGGCTGGGTGACAAGTGCTAGCGCAAGTAGAACTGAACTCATTTTCGTAGCTTCCACATGCGCTCATGGATTGGCTCTTCAGCCATACCAGCAGACTCGTACAGGTGTACAAGTGCATCCTCGCGCTCTTTTATCTTCTGCCGGAGGTCATACGTTATGGCTTCGTTGGCCTCCAACCGTCTATTTGCCTCCTTGCGGAGTGCACGAACCTCAGGCTCCACAAGCTTAGCACGTACTAGATTGAGCTGCATCGAGGCGGCTTTGCGCTGACCTACAAAGTACAGAACAGCTGCAACAACTGCAAGTGCCCCGGCTACAACCCATGACCAGACTCTCATGACTTCTTTCTCCTTCTTCGGATGGAGTTTCTTGCTGTCTTACCGGCCGTTTCCCATGTACCGACAGCCATAAGCCCAACTGTAATCCCAGTAACTACAATATTCATCCACGGCTCACCTGCCTGCAGCCCGAGAGCAACAGATGTTGCAGTTGACAGACCCATGGCCACCCAGCGCATGTGTGCAGGGTCTACTTTTCCAACAACGAACATGTTGATAGCCCACACGACTGCAGCCAGCAGCAGGCCCGCCAGCAGAGACCAGTTTCGTGACTGGAATGCAGACACAACAAGCTGGACAAAGGCATCCGGATTTGCCGCTACCGAATTTGGATCAACTGATACTGTACTGGTAGCCGTAAGAACAAGATGAAAAATCGTTAGCATGTTATCTGTTCCTCACCTAATTACAATCAGTACCCTAGCGCATACAGTGAGCGCTCACGCACAGTGGTACTTGATGCCGCACCAGAGCTAACTACAACCCCACCAATCCACCCACGAATAGCGTAGTATCCCCCTGAGTACGGAGACGCACCAATGTAAAATGTATCTGGCGTGCAGGAAGGTACCGCAAGACCTGTCTGAGAGGCTGCGAGTATGCCATCAAAGTACAGGTCAACGTTTGTGCCACCACCAGATCGTACAACTGTGATTGTGCATGGGACGTTTGGTGGTTGCACATTAGGTGTTGACCAGCCCATAAATGCTGGACCTGTACTTGTATGTGCGTAGTAGGTTCCGTAGTATGGGGTAGCGGACAGGCCGGAAGACAGTGAGTACGCAGATTGGCCTCCTGTAGCACCGCCTGCTGTCGATGCTTCACGGCACGCAATCCAGGTACCGTAATCTAGCAGTTCAATCTGAGTGTATAGTGTCTGTCGAATGGATGCCTGCGCGCACAGCAGCTCAATTGTCAGGTCGCCCTGAATGTTTAGCAGTGGCGCTGCAGCGGTGGTGATTGTCCAGCGAGCGTCACCGATAAGCATTGTACCGCGCTTACCTGCGTACCAACCCCAGCACTCATAACCTGTTCGTGTTAGATGATACCCGTTACCTGACAAGTCATTGCCGTTGTTATCAAACTCCCATCGACCTCTAGTAGTACATCCTGCAGGGTCACCCGCAGGAAACCCACGAAGTGTGGGCTGCGTTCGAATAAGAAGCTGCAGAGTAGCGTACTTCTTTGCCCATGAATCAGCTGAATCCTCAAGTAGGATTCGATCGGCTGCTACTGGTGTTGCCTTGTTGGCCGCCTCAGAGAACTCATCTGCTGTGTCAGTACGTACAACGGCTGCGGGGGCCCCAATCGCACCAACGGTGATGTTCTTCTTGTTCCATCCATCTGCAGAGTCTTCGATTAGAAGGAGGTCAGCGGACACAGGTGTAGCCTTATTGGCGACCTCGGAAAACTCATTGGCTGTGTCCGTGCGTAGGACCTCCGCAGGGATTGCTGATGCCTCAGCAAACACAAGCGATGTCGTGTTCAGCGTGATAGGATTTGCAGTTGTAAGTCGGAATGTTAGGCCTGCGTTTGCTGTGCCTTCTTCAACAGATACAAGCAGCCCTGATGTGACGTCATTAGACGTATTCGCGTCTACAGTACGGTCGAGAATCCATGGAGATGACCCGTCGCCAAGGTCACGAACGACCCATAGGCCGTTGTTTGCGCCTGCAACCTCATTTTTTACCAGGAGACGATCAGCTACGTTCAGCGCTACACCATCAATAGCGGCAAGAGCACCGTTTGCACTTGCTGTGAGTGTATTGTCCGTGCGAGTATTAGCTGCAAGCGCTCCGGTAGTAGCAACACGGACAGACCCCTTGTAGTCCTGAAAAGTAGCAATGTTGCCTATGACGTTGGTTTTCATGTAAATCCCTTATACGAACCCAAATGGCATTGAGGCAGACGCATAAATAACTGACAGGCGAATCAGCCCGCCAATCAGGTTGCCTGCCGAGGCGGTGATCGTCTCCGTCGCGCCTCGCGGCAGGCGCACGTCCGGAAGGCCGAGATCGAGGAGCGCGAGGTCGAACGATCGGCCGCTCCGCACAAGCGCCAAGCCCTTCGGCGAGCATCGCGCGCCACTCCAGCGCGACGTCGGCCATGCTGTCGATCGACGCGACGATCTGCCCGTACCAGGCGGGCTCGTCGTCGACGATCAGGATCGAGATTTCAGTCGTCACCGAACACCTCCGAGACGAGCGCGAGGAGTAGCCGCTGCATGTCCAGCGGCTCCGCGATCTCGCTTGCCTGCGTCGCAGCGCGCACGCGCCGGAGCGCCTGCCGCAAACCGCGCCGCGTGCGCTCGCGCGCAGGCTCGGCGAGAACGAGGAACGCGACGTCGGAGCCATTCAGCCCCGCCAACCGGACGCGCTCGCCCTCGCCGAGCACGAGCCCCTGGATCGACTCGCCGTCACTGAGTTCGTCGGGCGACAGCGGACCTGCCGGCGCTCCATCCCGCAGGACCGTTCCCCGGAGCCTCGCCCCAATCGCAACCTCGTCGCCGTTGTACGTCGCCACGTCGACCTCCTCACCAGCCCATCGCGGACTGAGCCTCGCTGAGCACCTGAGCCGCGCTGAACTCGGCATCCGTGATCCGCAGCGACGCCATGAGCCCGGTGAACGTGTACTGATCGGTCGCCGTCGCGGTCAAAGCAGCCGCAACCGACACCTGATCGGGCGCGGTGCCCCCAGGCGCAGCCGCAACCGTTGCCGACTCGACCTCGTAACCGTTGAGGTAGAGCTTGAGGCCGGTCCCGGCGCTGTCCCGCGTCGCAGTGATCACCTGGAGCGGCCCGAACAGGCAGAGGTTGTTGGACTCAACCGAGTACCCCAACCCGGACGCCGCCGCGTGAGCAAACCGGATCGCCCGGTAGGCCGTCGAGTAAGAGCCGTTACTGAGTGCGTAGCGCGCGCGGTTGAACGTAGTGCCGGTGCTGGTCGAATTGTAGCAGGCGACGATCCAGCCCCACTTGTCGAGCCACTCGTCGAAATGGTTGTACATCTCGATCTGCATCGGCGCGAGGAGGACCTCGATCGTGATCGCGCCGGTGATGTCGAGCCCGGACGCGCCCGTCAGAGATCTCGTGAGCCACGTCTGCCCGTCGAAGAAAAACCCACGCACCGCACCGCCGGGTCCGACGTAGTAGGGGTAGCGGGCGACGCCGCCCGTAACACCGCCGAGCGTGGCGGTGTAGCCGTTGCCGCTGCTGTCGTTGAGGTTGTTCTCGAAGTTGAGCAACCACTGCACGGTCCCGGTCGGGGCGGTCGCCGAGAACTTGCGCGGCGCGACGATGCCACCGCCGCCACCGCCACCGCCACCACCACCTGACGTGGGGCTATTGACCCATGTATCCGTCGCTGCGTTGTAGACCAGCGTATCGCCATTGGCGAGGGTGGTGTAAACAACTTTGGTAGGAGAACTAGGCACTGTTTATTCCTCAGACGAAACTGAACGGCATAGCTGCCACTCCGTAGATGATCGAAATTCGCATAGTCCCGCCAATCAGGTTGCCCGCCGAGGCGGTGACCCGAAGACTTCCCGCCCCTGCTCGCTGAATGTGGGGGGTCGCAGCATGACTCACCGGAGCCCCAGCCCCAAAAGCCAGCCCCGTTGCGAAGGCGGTAGGGGCATCGTCCCAACCAAAGTCCCAGGTAGCCCCGCCGGTGGTCGAAGCCACCCCATCAGGTAGGTAGGCACCGACGCCGAAGACGATCGCGCCATCGGGCACGATAGTATCCATAGTTGCAGTAGGCCCACCAACGCCATCGACCGGGATCGTCTCTGAGTAGCCCCTCAAGCCAAATTGCAGACCGCCGTAGCAGGCCCAGTCGTGCTGAACCGGAGTGAGGACGAATCCGCCGTGACTCCCGACCGAACCATCGGCACTCGGGCCGTTGTGGGTCAGGATGCCCTCATTGATGGTCAGCCCGAGGCCGTGGTTGATGTGAATTCCGCTCCCGCCCCGGCTCGCATAGAGCCGGGTGATGTTCCGCTCCTGCCCGGCGGTGACGTCCGTGTCGTAGTAGGTCCTAACCGGGAAGAGGACGGCGGGCAGCCGGGCGATCTCGATCTCGTCCGTGCCGACGGTTGGTACCGAAGTGTTGAGGCACACGAAAACCTGGTTGCGGTTAGCGGTCGAGAACGTGGGATAATGTTCCCAGATCATGCCGTACAGCGACGCTGATTCTGTCTTTCCCCCAACGGTAGCACGAGTTAGAATCCACGGCTGACTGCCATTTCCCTGCTGCGTCAGATTCCATACACCGTTGTTTCTAGCATCAGGCTCTGACCATAGAACAATTTGGCTGCCCTCACTGACAGGAATGCCTGTTTCAAGGGTGGGCAATGCTTCATTTACTGTGCTCTGAAGTGTAGTTGGTGACGTGGCTGTATAGGATGAAACAGCAGATAGTGTACTTCCAGGTTCCGTAGCGGACCCAACAATAATAAGACCCCAATCAACCTGTGGTGCGGTGTTTAGTATGTCCTGGTAAGATACGTAGTCAGATAGTACCGAAGTACTAATGACGTTGGTTTTCATGCTTACCCCTCAGCCGTAAGGGCACATGCATACATAGTCACTACAGCTACGGATGCATCATTGTTTGTCACTAGTACAGTGAGGTTCATCTTTGTGGGTGGTAGCGCAGCTTCTTTCAGATGGGACTTATTGAGTGCGCGCGGAAACACAATGTCCTCAGACCCTGCGCCACCGGAGGTGAATACAAGGTCAACTGCACGCGCAGCAGCAACAGCCGTAGCAGGACCAAAGTTGACACCGTTTATCTGAGGCTGAAATGTCATGGTGACCACAGCACCGGACATTGCCCAGACTGTAAGCTTGGAGAACTCTACGCCTGGGTTGGCAATAGTGAAGGTTGCAGTACCGCCACCACCAGGAACAGAAAGCACTTCGTAGTCAGACCAGCCGCGCATCGTGCCCCATACATGCGGGGCACGATGCGCCTGATCAGGCTAAGGATGCAGTTCAATTCGGGCTGGGTCGATATCATCTTCGAGGATAGCGGTCTCCTCAGCGGATCCGTCCGTCATCTTTGCCTTGAGACGTAGGTCTGCCCAGCGGATAATGGACTTGTAGCGCCCATGACCTACAATGTACTGAAGGTCATCAACTGAGAGGCTTGTCTCGATGGCTTCCAGCTCCTCAAGAAGTCTACGTGCATCCCAGCGCTGATTTACCGGAATGGCCACGTCAACCTGGTGGCAGAGCTGGATGACGCGAGCCTGCACTATCTCTTCTGTGCGTACGACGTTGTCGCCATTGGGCTGTGCATACTCTGGGACGTCATCTATGGGGGTAGCAGTTGAACCTGATACTGGCTGCATGGAGAACAGCTTATCCCGGCGCTCCTCCGCCTGCAACATGGCATCTTCGACAGACATGCCACGGCGTTGTGCCTTTTGCTCATAGTAGGCAACTGCCTCTTCAGGTGTCATCAGCTCCAACTTTGGTCGTGCTCGGCCAGCAACAAAGTGCCGGATATCTGCAGACCTCTTGATAGCTTCCCATGGGAAGCGCTGAGATAGATTGTATGGATCACCTGTAGCAGGAACGACGAAGCTTGTCTGGTTATCTGCACCCAGATTCACGTTGATGCTTACCTGGGCGCTGGTAGTAGCACGTACCCATACATCGTGCTCTTCCGCGAAGTACTCAGTGAAGTTCGTCAACCTGCCTGTACGCGGTGCACGATTAGGCTTATGCGCGCGTACTGGCGCGCCTGTTGTGTTATCACTCATGCCCTATTTCCTCTTCCTACGAGCTGGGCGAGGGCATCTGTAGAGTCCCAGACGCAGCTGAATCGTGAAGGCTGAAGCTCCACGCCAGATGCACGCATGGCCATCCTTGACGGCCTTACGCGCCACAGCAGGGGTGACGTACTCGACGAACTGGCGTCTGTAGTCAACCACCAAGACGGTGGCATTTGGGTCTCGTGTATGCACACTGCAATTTCGCAGGCTCGGCTACCGGCCGGTGCGGCGACGTGGGTTTGGGATAAGGATGCCGGGGGTCCACGTCGAGACCCCCGGCACGCCTGGCCCTAGCTAGGACAGGTTATGGGCCTGCCTAGTTCTTTGTACCTTTGGCAACTCCGCGTGGGTTGACCACTGCGAATCCAACCATCTCGATGAACGCCCAACCCTTGACGGACTCACGCATCGGGAACTTGTTGAACGGCTCGGAGAACAGCTCAACACGGATACCCATCTCGCCGAGGTACTCTGGTCCTGTGACCGCATACATGTCGCCCGCCGCCACTACTTCCTCGACGCCCGTACCGGCAGCCGTTACGATCTGGCAGTTGTGCAGTGTACCTACGTATCCAGCCAGCAGGAGTTCACGCTGAGTGACTGCATCGATACCCGTCGTTGTCTTGACCAGGTCCGACAGCTCCTGCCGGTTGATCAAGTACTTCTCAACGATGAGGCGGTGCTTCTCGACCTCAAAGCGAACATCTTCCATGTTGGATGGAGTCAGGCTAGCACCAATCGCTGTGATTGGGTTGATCGTAGATGCAGCCCGGTCCAGCAGCGCCAGTCCCCGCTTATCCTCTTCGACTTCGATCTCCTGACGCGCAGTGTCCTGCGCGCGGTCCAGGATGTCGTAGTTGACCTGGTAGACATCTTCGATATCTACTGTTGGGTACGCGGTGATCTTGAACTCACTCGGCTGAACGAACTTTCCGTGCAAACGAGCTTCCAGGCTCTGTCCATCCTGGCCTACCACCCATGCAGTAGCGCGGACGTCCTTTGCGATACGGAACAGCTCACCCTGCGCCAGAGGGCGCACACGGAGAACCTTTCGGATCCAGCCCTCGTAGTCTACGATGTCCTTGATCGGAAGGAGAAGCTCCTGTCCGAGCAGGTGGAAGCCTTCACCCGAAGGGTCCTGCAGCGCGGCTGCAATGACCTTTCGACGGTCTTCCGGCGCCATCGTAGACGCCTCGCGGTAGAAGCCGCGCATGTTAGGCTGGCGCGTTACATTCTGTAGCAGATACGCGATCTGCTGCAGCGCGTCCTTGTTGTCCTGCGCGTTGATTTGCCCTTCCTTGTCGAACATACGATGCGCATTCTTGCGCGGACGTCCGAGCGCCTCACGGATAGAGCCCTGCTTATCTCCAGGGTAGGACTGCGGGTTGAAGCGCCCGTCCTCCTGGTACAGAACCTCATCCTGCATCGAAGCATGACGCTCAATGCGAGGAGTTCCTGTGCTCATCGGAACCTTTGGTACGTTGGTGCCCTGCCGCTGAGCGATGCGGCGGTAGGGGTTAGTGACCTTACTCATGGTTATCCCTTTCCTCCGTCAGCTGCCCTTAGACGAGCGTCACCTGAATGCCCAGGTACGGATCTGCAGCATTGGGGACCTGGATACAGCGGCCTACTACAGTCCCTGCACCCGTGTTGGTAACCATGCCCTCATCAGCGGCTGCAGCACCAGCTGCAAGAGCACGGACGGTGTCACCAACGGCCCAGTTGTCGTTCACGACATACTCAGTAGTAAAGATCGTTGCAGGCCCCTGAATGACCGTCATGCGACCCTCAGCCACTGTCACATCATCTGTGTGGTTGAAGAAGTTCCTACCCTGGAAGTCGTAGTCTGCCGCTACCAGGTCATGTGTGTATGTAGCATACACAGTTGTCGCCACAGGAATAGCAGGCACACCAGGGTTGATGTGCGTGACTACGCCACCAGCAGTGAATGTGTACGACGTTGTATCGACATACCGGGTACCACTACGGCCGGTACCCGAATACACAGCAAGGTTGTTGACGCCGGATGTTCGTGACAGCGCGGCTGTTCCTGCTGGAGCAGCGAATGAGATTGCCTCATCAACTTTGATTGCTACTCCTGTTCCAGGGAGCTTGTTCCACTTAGCGAAGCCGAGAAGGACGATGCCTGCTACGTCTGCGTCATAGAGGATGACCTCCTGGTTTGTGCTGAGGCCCACAAGCTGCCCCTGCCTGATTGTGGCCGCGTCTGCAGCCTTCCAGAATCCCGGGTTACGGGGGATTTCGCCTCGGGTGAGATCCAATCCCGTGGCGAATACGTCATTCTGGAAGGCGGCCAGCCGACCGGTTGCTCCGATGCTACCCATTGTATTATCCTTCCCGCCAGCTTAGGATGCCCGGATCTGGCGTTTGAGGTTTCCCGTTCGAGTTCCCCCGAGAGCTGAGCGGAGCGCAGCGCTCTTGCTCATACCCTCGTCAGGAACATCGTATTCCGGGGGTGTTGGCCCGAAGGCAAAGTTACCGCTGCGCGCAGCCTGACGTGCCTCAAGGGCATCCAGGTTAGGCGTAGAGGTTACTTGCTCGGGACTGGTGATAGATGCGATGCGCTGTGTTCGATTGCTCAAGTCGCCCTGAGCGTCTTTCAGATACTCATCCGAGCGCTCAGCTAGCTTAGCTGCGCGACCGAGGAGATCGTCGATGTACCTATCCTGACCCTCTGCCCATGCAGATTCTGTGAGGTGGATAGCCAAGTCGTCACTGATCGGGACCCACATGAGGTCCTGACCTTCTGCGGACTGTCCAACAACCCGGCGGTTAGCGAGGACTGTGGCAACAGCCTCCTTCATCGGGTCATCTTCCAGCCCAAGTCGCTGCCGTGCAGCGACGATCCGAAGGGCTCGGGCAAAGCGGTCTACTGCCTCTGCGGCAATCTGCTTTCGCTCTGCGTCAGAGGCCGCAGAGGCCTTCTCAAGCTTCGCCTGGTAGAGCCTCTTCAAGCGCTCCTCGTGCTTTGCGAGCTTCTTGGCCTCTTCGACAGGTGTCTTGTCGAGTGCAACCCACTGTGCCTTGAAATCTGCTGCAGATGCCTGCCGCAGGGCTTCGCCCTCCCGACTGAGCAGGTAGCCCGACCCTGCAGGTGTGGCTAGCCAG
>Ga0099850_1000729_pt1 | contig 15031 bp, 25 predicted proteins | sample CB_VirMetaG_5_FD_79182 | JGI IMG/M metagenome (GOLD analysis project Ga0099850, IMG submission 79182) | Freshwater to marine saline gradient viral communities from Chesapeake Bay - CB_1508_1D Viral MetaG | ecosystem: Environmental > Aquatic > Marine > Coastal | place: USA: Chesapeake Bay... | reverse complement strand
CATATAATCATTATTTCGCTGTCCTTTTCCCATGCCTTCTCTTATATGATGGCAGCAAGCTGGCGGAGGGTCTTGTATTTCAAAATATTTTTTGCATATAACACACCCAAAACTGCTGATACGGTTTAACCATTCTTTTTCTTTTTTAGTCATCAAATAAATCTAATGTATGTTTATCTGTTTGAACATAACCTTTTTGGTAATCTTCCCATTTCACAAATTGATAATATCTTCTAATTTGTGTTAATCTAATTTTCATAATTATCCCCAAAATTAAAACCAACATATTCTTTGGCCCAAGATTTAATATTATCAATATACTCTGTAAATTCTTTACTATTTAATTTTGATGTACTTTTAATAGTAAATATTTTTTCACCATTGACAATCTTCTTAGTAGTTAAAAATTTAAAAGTCATAAGCTGGTGCATTTCATCTTTAGTATGGCCAATATCATTAGCCAGTTGAGTGATAAGCTCCCAGTAGTATTCGTTTTGATCTAGTGATCTCATGCTTTTGTGCTTAGATATAACAACTTTCCATAATTGATTATCATCTAGATCCCTTATTTTTGTAATCAAGTTTTCCTTGTTGTTTTTGTTGAGCGTGAAATTTATCATAGAATCCTCCACTTCGCTTCCAACCCTTAGATTTAATGACACTACCGTTATTCATTTTTACTCTAAACTCAATGTCATCCCCAAACTCTTTTTGTATTACAGCTAAAAACTCTCTGAATGTAGTCATAATTGCTCCCTATATAATTGTGTAACTGGATCAAAGTATAAACCAACAATGCCTTCCCAGTCACCATGTCTATTTTTTTGAACAATAATTTGAGCATCAAAATCTCTATGCTCATCCTCAGTCATCAATGCCGGATCCAAATTTTGTTTAGCCTTGTTGCGCCAAACGGTAAATAGATTGTCACATAAATTCACAATTGAGCTAGAACCTAATACCGACATTTTATTAGGTGGATCATCCTCAGATGCGCCTTTACGAGAATGAGCAACCAAATGGATATGGCAGCCAGTATGTCTAGCAACATTAGCTAACTTAGCTGCAAATAATTTTTGTTTGTTATATGCATCTTCATCAATATCTTGAATCTTCATTAATGAATCAATTAAGATATGTTTTATACCTAACTTTTCTGTAGCGTAAAATATAAGACTCATTAACTTATCTTCGGTTACAGCGTTTTGAAAATCATAAATGTAAAGTTTTCCTGTAGCTTTTTTACACCACGCTTCAATCTTTTCAGGTGCCGGCATATGTTCTTTAAAGCATTGCTTTACCATACGAGCTATTAAATGTACTGGAGTCATTTCTGGACTAATGATACATACTTTGTGATCAATCATAAAATGCTGAAAGATCTGGCCTAAAACTAATGACTTGCCATGACCATTGATCCCCTGCCATATACTAAACTGGCCTTCACCAAACCTAAAGACTCGATCTAACTTCTCGAAGCCGCATCGATCACCTTTTAATGCACCACCAGTTGCAAAGTAATCTAATACATCATCGATAAATAGATCTGGTGATTTTAATTGTGTATGCTCAGCATCATCTCGTTCATTAAGATAATTGCTGAAATCAGCATCTTCTAACATCAATCGCTTAATGCGACTTTCATCTATAGCTGCAGCACCTTTTTCTAATCTAGACATAATTCGTAAACCTCTTTTAATCTTTGAGCTGCTAATAATAATCTATCTAGATCTACTTGTTTTAGTTTTTTATTTCGAGATAAATCTAAGGCAGATAGTGACACAATAAGAACTTCAGTACGCATAGCAGTAAGAATGTTATGCGCATTAAACCTATATTTTGTAGACTGTCTATCATAGGTTTCAGCAAAGAGATCTGATACATCCATCCCTATTGCATCACATATCTGTTCAGCAGTTGACCCTCCAAAGTCATGTAGTAAAATCTTTCCTTCAGGAGTTTCTTTTATATATAAACTAGGTGATCTATCAGAACGAGTAGGCGAACTAGCTACCCACTCATCCTGACTAATCTTTTTAACTCTATCGAGTTTACTTAATATCAGATTTATTTTGCTCATTGAAATATGCGTTAATAAATTCTGTTACTTTTTTTCTATCTTTTTGGTAAAGCCTTGACCATGCTTTTCTAGCTGCATCCTGATCTTTTTTAAACAGCTCGATATAATCATCGTAAGACATAAGCTCATTTTCTTGTTGCAGTTTTGCATTGGCAACTTCTTCGTAAGATGCAAAGCCATCATCAATTCCAATACCAAAGTTTCCTAAAGCTCTTGCCACGCATGATGTTTCACAGTTTTCTATGTAAGAAAATTTATTTATAAATCCGTTGCCTTCAATTTCATAAGCATGGCCGGTAGCTACAATTTCATTACCTATCGCAATAGATGTTTTCATAATAACTACACCATTTTCATGACTGACAATTTCAGTAAGAATTTTTCCATCTGGATAATTCTCTCTAAAATATTTAATTCGTTCATGGGCCATAACATAATCTTTTGCTTTATCGCCTGTTCCAATCTTTACAGTTTTAAGTGCCATTTTATATATCCTTGTTAATGTTATCTGACTGCACATAATAATATGGATCATCATATGCTGTTTCTAAAGGTCTTTGTTTATCATAACCATTATGCTGAGGTAAAAAATCCTCAGCACAAGCATGGCCATGTTCTAAAGCATAAAGAGCTTCAATTCTAGTCATAAATTTTTTTCTATGGAAATTAAAAACTTTCATATTAATACCTCTCATCGTAATTCATTTGATATTCTAAATCAGCAGCATCACGATCCTTAGACCACGCAATGTAGTCTGGATCGTTTAGCAAGTCTAATTCATAATTTAATTCTTGTAAATCTTTTGTTGCTAATTTTAAATGCTTTTCAATTTTTTTTAATTTTCTAATATTCATCTCAGTTCCCCTAGTCGTTTAATAAATAACCCATATGCTCTTGTCTGCATACTTCTCTTTGGTCAATGGTGTCAGCATCATTTTCATCAATCAAACCTAAATTGCCAGCAACTATTTTAGATACTTTGCAAAGTTTTTTTTCAACCAATGGTGAATTAATTTTGTCAATATCAAAAACTGTTTGGCGATTACCAGCAAAACTACTAACTGATGTTGAGCAACCACAAGCCAAGCTGTGATGTATTTCACCATCTTTTTCATATAGCTCAGCAATATGAAGTTTATCGCCAAAACCAATTTTAACTATTTTGTATTCGTTTAAATATTTCATCTCAGACTCCTTAAAGGAAAGCAGCTTACGCTGCTTCCTTAGTTAGTTGAACACGACCCTCTGTTTTGTAGAGGATGCCTTGTAGTGCTTCTGGTGAAACTTCTAACTTATCCCAACCGTAACCTGTGTCACGATAAGCTCTGCCAGTTTCGCTGTTGATTACGATGTCACCTTTGCTGATACTTGCAAAGCCTTGATCATCGTTATCAATGATAACTTCAACACAATCAAGCTCAAAACGATCATCGCTGTTACCGATGTTAACAACTGCGTTAAGGCCTGTTGTTGTAATGTCAGCTACATGATCGTAATCTTCGATACGAATTTCGCTAAGTGGAAGAATGTCTAGATCAATGTCAATTTTTCTAGCGTGTCTTGCTACAGCGTTGTGGCCTTCAGCGTTGATTTTTGCAACCTCAGCATCAGTTAAAGCCACTTGTAATACATGATATTTTGTAGTTTTTGTTGTTGTTTCCATTTCAGATCTCCTTTAATTAATAATGTCTACACACATAATATTACTCTCATTATTTTAAAAAACAAGCAAAATTGTTAATTATTTTAAATATTTTTTACACAAATAAACTTGTTTGTTGTTAGAATCTCAGATGTATTAATTGGAGTTAGATATGACATTAGATGAAATTAAACAAAAGCTAGCAGTTAAATCTGATATTGAAGTGGCTAGGGCCTTGAATATTTCGCAGCAGGCAGTCAGTCTGTGGCGCAGTTCTGGATCCGTACCATTGCTCAGGCAGTACCAAATCAGAGAAAAGCTAGATGAACTATAACAACGAGGGATCTGAGATGAATTTTTACCAACACCACATTGGTGACTTTAAAAAAGACACCGACTTCTTGTCGCATGAGGATCGATCTATATATCTAGAATTGATCTGGATGTACTACGACCAAGAGCAACCATTAATAAATGATGTGCCGCTATTAGCGAGAAAGAGCAGGGCTAGGCCGGAGCAGGTAGAGGATCTATTAAAACTATTCTTTATATTTAAAGATGATGCATGGCACCACACTCGTATAGATGCCGAGCTTCAAAGTGTTTATGAAAGATCTGAAAAGGCCAGAGAAGCTGCACAAGCAAGATGGAATAATGCGAATGCAATGCAAACGCATACCAAGCGCAATGCGAATGCAATGCTACCCAATACCCATAACCCAGAACCCAAAGATATATATAGTTCGGAATTTAAAAGATTTTGGAGTAATTGGCCTAAGCATCAAAGAAAAACAAAACAGTTTGAAGCGTGGAAGTCTTGGCAAAAACAAAAGTTAGATTCGAGAGTGGATGAAATCATTTACCATGTACAAAAATCTTTGATGGTAAAAGAATCATGGAAGAAAGGATTTATTCCTTTGCCAGTAACTTATCTTAACCAGAAGCAGTATCTAGATACATTTGATTCGCATGATAGGAGCAAGAAGCCATTATGATTACCTATGAATACTTGACTGATTTAATAGAAGATTGGATCCGATGGATGAAACACGATAGACATAAGTTAGGTTATCCTCAAAAGAGTATTGGTCTTGTTACCGGAGGATCTTCAGTTGGAGTATTTGAGGAAATGTGCGAACAGATAGACTCACACAACATAGAGCTGTTAAATACTGCTATCTATGATTTAGACACACATGAGCGTAATGCGTTCTTGTATCGTTATTTAAAGCAAGAACCTAAGCCGGCGTACTATGAATTAAAGTTGCAATTTGCAATGGAAAGTTTGTTAAAAAAATTAGAAGATAAAATATATGTTTAACGCTCAAATGAGATTTAAAAGCGTATAATTTATACCTGTAGCAGAGGTGCGTCTAGCGTTTCTGTTACACCTCTCAACTCAGATCTCAAGGCAGCTTTCATCGGCTGCCTTTTCTTTTACACGCACACAGGAGTTTACATGGGCTGCGGCAGAAAAATGAAAGGCAAAAAAGGTTACGGAAGAAAAGGTAAATAATTATGGCAATGACAGAAGAAAATCTCAATCAATTTGCAGACTATCTAGCGAATGCTAAAAAACCAAAAAAAGATAAAACACAAGCTAAGACTTTAGTTAAACTCGGTACCAAACAGATGAAAAAGAAATATGGCTAAACAAGGACTATACGCTAACATTAATGCTCGCAAGAAAAAAGGTATTAGCAGGCCTAAGTCTAAGTCAACAATCTCAGACAAGGCCTACGCTAATATGAAAAAAGGTTTTCCTAAAAAAAAAGGTAAAAAGAAATGAATTATAGATACGGTGGCGGCTTACTTGCATCCAATAAACCTATGTCACAACAAGACATGGCTCTTTATAACAGATATATAAAACCTGCAACGCAACAAGCACCTAACATAAATAGCTTGCTCGGAATCCCATCATCTAAAAGATTACAATTTATGCAAAATGCTGCGCCTTCTAGTCAGAGTGGTTATGGCATGATGTCAGAATTAGATGCACAAAAGATGCAAGAAATGACACCACAAACCAATCCTTATGGATTTGATGTAAACGAGAACGGTGAATATGTACATCCATATGGTCATGTTATTACGCCAGAGATGTATCAAAATATGATAGAACTAGCTAACCCTGCGGAAGATACTAATTTTTTACAAAGAATGTTAGATTTATATGATGAATATATGATGAAAAACGCTGGATAGTCAGCTCACTTTTTTCTTTAGAAATCAATAACTTATGACACAATATATTACAGATTTAAGACAGTTAGGAATCAATCCTACTGCTGTGCCAGATGCATTACTTGCAGCAAAGAATAAATTAAATGAAATACCGTTTAATCCTACTCCGATACCAGCATTGTTATATGGATTAGCTACAGATCCACAGGCTACTGCTGCTGCCTATGATCAATCAAACTTACCTGTAGGTAATTTTCTTATTGGCAACGCTGATAGAGCATTGCGAGGAAGTCAAGATCCATTAGATTATTTAGATCTAGGATTGCTTGGTGCTGATGTAGTTGGTGCAGGCTCAGCAGTTAGCAGAGGAATTAAATCAGCATTAACAAGTAACTTTGCTAAAGACTTAGCTCTTGGTGCTAGTGATTTAGTTTATAACCAAGCAGCAAAAGCAGGATTTAATTTACAGCCACAAATAGTTATTGGTGAACGATCACCATTGTTTAATCAAAGTAAAGCAAATGATTTTGCTTCTGGATATGATGAATTAGGTCTTGGCGTTACTTATAACCCTACACTCAAAAAGTTTGAATACGATATACCAAACTTTAAAAAACTTGATCACCAAGATTTATTTGAAATGACTGGAACCTATGTTGGTCGAGATAGACAGTTAAGGCAAAGACTGTCTGATGCTGAGGCTTCTATAGATTTTGAAGCGTTAAATGATCCAGAGAGCAGAAAAAATATTCTTGGTAATATTACTCACATTACTAATGTTGGTTTAAAAGAAAGGCCTGATTTATCGCCTGAAAATTTAGCAGATACAATCATATACAACATAATTGAAAAAGATAATTTAAAAGGTATTAATTTAGATAAGTTTTTTAAACATCCAACATTGTTTAAAGCGTATCCAGAAACAAGAAATATAAAGGTTTATCCGTATGTAGATGAAAATACTAAAGACTTTCAGGCTGCATTCGATAGAGAAAATAATAGATTGTTTATTAATCTTGCTGCTAGGGGAGGGCCAGATCAATTAAAAGGATCTATATTGCATGAAGTGCAGCATAATATTCAAGCAATAGAAGGTTTCGATACTGGCGCACCATATGGGTTGTCACAAAAAGAGTATGAAAGTGGATTAAACAAAACATTAGGCAAACATTTTGATGATGTTTATGATGATATTGATGAATATTTTTATCTTAACGATAAAGATCCAACAGTAAGATCTATAATTGATGAGTATGTAAACAATCCATTGCGAGATATGAGCAAAGAAGTTAATTTGAGTATGGAGGGAGTTCCATATCAAGTTAAAGCCGGTGAAGTTGAAGCTCGTAATGTAGAAGCTACGATGGATTTAAGTCAAGAGGAATTAGATAAATCATTTCCATATAGAACCAGTTTAACTGATACGAACTATACGCAAGATGTTCCATTAAAGTTGCAAATTAGAACGACCCCAGAGATAGAGAATAACATTGTTGAATCTATGTATGGTAATCGTTTACCAGACTTTAAATATCAAAAAAATAACAATGTCGTACAGCCATTAATAAACGAGTTCTTAGTAAACACACCAACTAAACCAAATGAACGAGTTGGTAAAAGATTTACTATAGAAGATAGAAGCAATAATGTACCTATCGAAACTTTAAAAGCAGAAGATCTCATAGGTAAAACAATTGTTACTAAACCTACAGACTTAACCAGTAGAGATAAATTTATTACTAGCGTATCTGATCTAAAGTTGCCTTATCCATTATTAACTGAAGGCGGTGAGCTGTTCGGTGCTGCTAAAAAGAATGTAGACAGAGATGTGTTCTACGCTAGTAACTATTCAGCAGCGTTAGGTGATGTCAATAGATTAAAAGAAGCCTTAGAGTTAGATAAAGCAAGAGGCGGCACAGGAGTGATTTACGCACCAACTAGTATGGCCCAGCATTCATCAAACTTCTCAACCATGCCAACTGGGTTGTTAATGAACTTTGTATACGATGGTATTAGAACCGGAAGAATGACAAAGCCTTTAATAAAAGAGTTAGACGAAGAAATAAGAACTGGTAAAGGCCTGCAAGCAAAATCAGCGTTACCTGACTGGAAAGGCCTCATGACCCAAGAAGGCAGGGATCAGCTAAGACAGTACGGTGGTAAATATAGAATTGGTTTAGCAGCACATATGATGAAAAACCAAAAATACCAAAAAGCTCTTGGTTTCAATAATGAAGATGTTGTTAATGCTTTAAGAGATGAACACAATCGTGGTGTTGGCGAACATATGCTTGGAAATATATTTTATAAAGTAGATCCAAATGTTGATATGCGATTAAGCTCAACTCCGTTAGGATCTGGACATGGTAGTTATATGTTTGATCTTATTCATGGTAGGCCAGCCGGTAAATTACCAAACGCAATACATATGGAAACATTACTTGGTGATCCATATTTAAAAGATTTAGTCGAAGGTAAAATTACAGGCAAAAATTACAATAAACTTACTAAGACAGGAAAAGAACAAACACCATCAACAATCCTTCGTCAAGGATTAAATGCAATACATACGCAGCAAGGTAGGCCAGATGTTTATAAATTCATTACTGAATCAGATGCTGAGCGTATAGACGATTATTTAAAAGCAATTAGAGCTGGATTATTGGAGTTATAACTATGTGGTCATGGCATTTTTTCGCAGGGTTACAATTTGGATTTGAATTTTATGAAGATAGCAAAATGGATGATAGCAAAAACACACATCACTTTAGTTACTTTATTATTGATCTTGGTTGTATACGCTTACAGCGTTGTGAAAAAACAGGTATGAACTAATGGTGGTTAAAAAGAAACAGGTCAATCTGTCTGTTGGTCGAGGTGAGAAGTTATCGGTCAAAGCAGGTGGTGGATTAACTGCAAAGGGTAGAGCTAAGTATAATCGTGCTACAGGATCTAACCTTAAAGCTCCGGTAACTGGAAAAGTAAAGGCTGGTAGTGCTGCAGCTAAAAGAAGAAAATCATTTTGTGCTAGATCTCAAGGATGGACTGGCCCAAGAGGTAAAGCGGCTAGAAAACGATGGAAGTGTTAGACGATTCACCTTGTAATGGGGTGTGTCGTATGGAAGGAACCACTTGCATATCATGTCATCGAACATATGATGATTTAGAGCAATGGTTTTATATGTCTAAAGAAGCTAGATTACAACGCATGGAGCAATTAAAAAAAGAAAATGGAAGATAACATATTCAGAGATTATTACACGCTATACGGTGATAGAACTACTCCGTATGCTGGTGAGATTGAAGGATATGCTGTGCCACAAAATCAGATTCTAGGCGGAGCATTTGGCCACACACAATTTAATCCATACGGTGGTTATTTAAATTTAGCTGGAGGTGCAGATTATAGTTTGTTAAATAAAACTTTAGCTCCCTATGCTGGATCTTCACTTGTATTACCTAGCGGATTAGAAATGTCTGGATTACTACAAAAGTTACCAGACGATATATTAAAAGAAGCAACTGTAAGAACACCAGATGCATATCTTACTGCAAGAGATTCTAATGCAGGAAAAGAATATGAGGCTGGCATACAACAACAATTATTAGGTGGATTGTTAGATATATTTGCTAGAAAAGATGATTATGGCAAAGGCATATATGGCACATACACATTAGATTTTTAAAGTAATGACCCAATCGGAGTTACAAAATGGCAGAAAGACTAAGGAAAAAACATCAAGACGAAGTAAGGACTAAGATACAGGCATCGCAACTGATTAATGTATTGCAACAACACGCATTGGGTGTAACAGAAGAAATACCACCTAGCCGCATGAAAGCTATTGAGATACTATTAAAAAAATCGTTGCCGGATCTATCATCAACCGAAATATCCGGTGATCTAGATGCGCCATTAGGTATTAAAGTAATTACTGGAATCGATGTTAGACCAAAAGATAAATGATGATTATGATGTAGTTGATCTTGGGTATAGGCCCAGAGATCCGCAAGTAGTTATACATCAAGCTGTAGAAGATAACCGCTTCAATGTGGTAGTTGCTCATCGTAGGATGGGTAAAACTGTATCTGCTATTAACCAATTAATACATAGTGCATTAAATTGTGATAAACCAAACCCTAGATTTGCATACATTGCTCCGACTTATAACCAAGCTAAGCGTGTTGCATGGGATTATTTATTAGAATATACAAGACCGTTAGGTGCCAAAGCTAATATTGCTGAACTGCGTGTAGATTTTCATGGCAGACGAATCAGTTTATATGGTGCTGATAACTATGATAGCCTTCGTGGAGTTTATCTTGACGGAGTCGTGATCGATGAGATAGGCGATATTAATCCAAACCTGTTTACAGAGATTATTAGGCCATGTATTGCTGATCGACAAGGCTGGTGTATGTTTATTGGTACTCCAAAAGGTGCCAATCATTTTAAAACTTTAAGAGATAAAGCTGATCTAAAAACAGACGGATGGAATCTATTAGAGTTTAAATCTAGTGAAACTGGTATTTTGCCGCAAACAGAATTAGATGCTGCATTTAAAGAGATGGGCGAAGATAAATTCATGCAAGAATTTGAATGTTCATTTGCTGCTGCAGTTGAAGGATCTTATTACGGTAAAATGGTTAATGATCTTGTTCTAAAAGATAGAGTAGGTGATATTCATTACGATGAATTAGCTAGAACTATTTGTGCTTGGGATCTTGGTATGGGTGATTCTACTGCTATTTGGGTTTGCCAGTTAGCAGGCCATGAAATAAGATTAGTTGACTTCCTTGAGAATCATGGAGTAGGCCTTGATTATTATGTTAATTGGTTAAAACAAAATAATTATGAAAAAGCTGAACAGCTACTTCCGCATGATGTTCAAGTAAGAGAATTAGGCACCGGTAAATCTAGAAAAGAAATGCTAGAAGAATCCGGACTACAAGTAACTGTGGTTCCAAAACTTTCTGTTGATGATGGTATTCAGTCTGTACGCAGAATGCTGCCACGATGTTGGTTTGATCATAAAACCAAACAAGGATTAGATGCATTAAGAAACTATCGTAGAGAATACGATGAAAAAAGAGATGTATTTTTTGATAAACCTGTGCATGACTGGTGTTCACACGCTAGTGATGCGTTCAGATATTTAGCAATAGGCTTGAATGAAGGAACTTCAGACTGGAATAGGCCTTTAAAGATAAACAATTCATGGGTAGTTTAAATGGCAAAATTAAAAAACAATGAAAATGCTTTACGCAGCATAGTAGAAAGTGAAATAGATGATGCTATCGGTTATCTGGAAACTGAAACAACAGATGAAAGACAGCAAGCACTTGAATACTATATGCGTGAACCCTACGGTAATGAAGTAGAAGGTAAATCACAAATTGTTACTGGCGAAGTAGCAGAGGTTGTGGATGGTGCATTACCTCAAATTATGCGTGTATTTACATCATCTAATGATGCAGTTGTGTTTGAACCAGTTAATCAAGGCGATGAGGAACTTGCTGAACAAGCTACACTATATGTAAACCATATCTTTTACAAAGATAACAATGGTTTTGAAATCATGCACGATTGGTTTAAAGATGCTTTGTTACAAAAAGTTGGTGTCGTAAAAGCATATTGGGATGATAAAGTCGATGTAACAACTGAAAAGTATTATGATCTAAATGACGATGAATTGATCATGATTGCCAATGATGAAGAAGTTGAAATAGTTGAGCAAGATAGTCAAGTAATACAAGAAGCAGTATTTGATGAAATGACTGGCATGGAAGTATCACCAGTTATATCTAAGCATGACATTAAAGTAAGAAGATCAGTCAATAGTGGCAAAGTCATTGTAGAAAATGTGCCGCCAGAAGAATTTTTAATTAGTAAGCGTGCAAGAACTATTGCAGATGCTCCTTTTGTAGCACATCGTAAAATGCTGACTCGTTCAGATCTACTTGCTATGGGTTATGATGAAGATACAATCATGTCTTTAGCTACAGGCGATGCATTAGAGTTCTCACCAGAGCGTATTGCACGATACACCAGAGGTGAAAATCCAACTGACATGGATTCAGACGATGAATCAATGCAGCTTATTGAGTATTACGAGTGTTATATTAAAACAGACTTTGATGGTGATGGTGTAGCTGAGCTGCGTAGAGTTTGTTATTCAAACAATCAAATACTACATAACGATGAATGTGACTACATACCGTTCCATTCTGTATGCCCTTTACCTATACCACATAAATTCTATGGCCATTCATTAGCTGATCGTGCTATGGACTTACAACTCATTAAGTCAACCATTACTAGACAGATGTTAGATAACTTATACCTAACTAACAACTATCGTGTAGGTGCAGTAGAAGGTCAAGTTAATCTTGATGATCTTTTAACATCAACTGCTGGTGGTGTAGTGCGTATGAAAAATCCTTCAGCACTTGTGCCGCTAACTGTACAGTCTAATGCAGGACAATCATTCCCAATGCTTGAATATTTAGATCAAGTACAAGCTAAACGATCAGGCGTGTCCGATCAACAGCAAGGTTTAGATGCAGATGTTTTACAAAATGTTACTGCAACTGCTGTAGCTGCAATGCAGTCTGCTGCTGGCGGCAAGTTAGAATTAGTTGCTCGTATTTTTGCTGATACCGGTGTTTCATCATTGTTTAAAGGTATTTTACAACTCGTATGTAAATATCAACAAAAAGAACGCATCATTAAAATTAATAACAAATACATTCCTATGGATCCAAGAGAATGGGATCACCAATATAACATTTCAGTTAATGTTGGTTTAGGTACCGGATCCAAACAAGAACAGCTTGCAGTTATGCAAATGATTCTACAAAAACAAGAACAAGTATTAACAACTTATGGCCTAAGTAATCCATTGGTTAATCTTAAACAATATAGAGATACACTTGCTAAATTTGTAAACATGGCTGGATTTAAAGATGATAGTCAGTTCCTCATGGAAGTTACAGAAGAACAGGCCCAGCAGCTTGCACAAATGCAGGCGCAACAGGGTGCTAGTAACCCACAAGTACAGGCTGCAGAAGCACTTGCACAAGTAGAGCGTGAAAAAGCACAGCTTAAAGCACAAACAGATATGGCTAAACTTGAAATACAAAAACAAGAATTAGCATTACAAACTCAAAAAGAACAATTAGAGTTACAACAAAAACAAATTCAATTTGAAAAAGAAATGGCATTAAAAGAATTAGAGCTTATGCAAAAAGCTAAAGCTGATGACGATAAAACACGCATTGCTGAGTCTAAAGAATTAATTAATGCATTAGATAAAATTAAAAATATTAGTCAATTACAATGATAAGCAAACAAGCTATTGCAGATATACTCAAAGACGAATCATTTAATGAAGTCATTGATAATATTATTCAAGAACATTTGAATGTCATTACTTATTCTAATGATAATGAATCAGATGTTAGAGAAAGAGCATATCAACGCATAAAGACTGTAAAAGAATTACTAGCACACCTTCAATCAATTGTTGATTCTAGCAAAATTGAAGATGCTCGTTGGAAAATTTAGCCATAAGGCTACTTGGCTGCTAGGGCCTATCTAGCAAATTTAAGGAAATATTATGAGCGAAAAAACCATGACTCCCCAACAGGGAAGTGGAGCCATTACTGTGAATGAAGCAGCTACTGCATTTGAAAGCTTCTTATCACCAGCAGAGGACTCCCAAGAGCAACCAGAAACTGATGAAGTAGAAACAGTTGAAGCAGAAGCAGATGAATCAGAAGAAACTGAAGAAGTAGAATCGGAAGATGATACTGAAGAAGTTGAATATGAAGCATCCGAAGATGATGATGAAGCAGAAGAAGTAGAGGAGCCACAACAAACCTACAAGGTAAAAGCTGCAGGTGAAGAAAAAGAGGTTACCCTTGAAGAACTAATGCAAGGTTATCAACTTGGTGCTGATTACACGAAGAAAACTCAAGAAGTTGCAGAATTGCGCAAAGCTAATGAAGCTGAAAGACTAGCAATTCAACAAGCAGCTCAATTGAGAGATGACTATGCTCACAGATTGCAAGCTTTGCAACAATATATGGCTGATGCTGAAACCGGCATTAGTTCATCAGAGCTTGCAGATCTAAAAGAAAATGACCCAGTAGGTTACGCTGTCAAAGTGGCAGAAATAACGGAAAGAAAAGAACAATTAACTAAGCTGAAGGCCGAACAAGACCGCATTGCTAAAGAGCAACAAGCGGAATATGTCCGTAATATGAATGCATATATTGCTGAGGAAGCTAAGAAACTTTCACAACACCTACCAGAGTTTTCAGACATGAAGAAAGGCGAACAAATCAAAAATGAAATTCGTTCTTATCTAAAATCGTTTGGTTACACAGATCAAGACTTAAGCCAAGTTGTAGATCATCGCCAAATATTAATTGCAATAAAAGCAAAGCGATATGATGATATGCAAAAATCTAAGCCTAATGTCAAAAAGAAAGTGGCTCAGGCTCCTAAAATGGTTAAATCTGGTACCAAAGTCAAAGCTGGTAATAGAGATATTACAAAACAGCAAATGGACAGATTGCGAAAAACAGGAAGTAAACAAGATGCCGCAATCTTATTTGAAAACTTTATTTAATAAGGATGTGAATAAAAATGGCAACATTTCAAACCTATCAATCCATTGGTAATCGTGAAGATTTAACCGATGTGATTTATAATATTTCACCTACTGATACTCCTTTTATGAGTTCAGTTGGTAAAACAAAAGCAACTGCTGTTTACCACGAATGGCAAACAGACTCACTTGCAGCAGCCGTAGCTAATAACGCAGCAGTTGAAGGTGCAGATGCAACATCATTAACTGTTACTCCAACAGCTCGTGTTGGTAACAGAACTCAGATTTCTACAAAAACAGTACAAATTGCTGGCACTCAAGAGTCAGTTGATAAAGCTGGTCGTAAATCTGAAAAAGCATATCAATTAGCTAAAGCATCATCTGAGCTAAAACGTGATATGGAAAAAACATTACTATCTAACAATGTAGCTGCTGCTGGTAATTCTTCAACAGCTCGTACATTAGGTGGTTTACAAGCATGGTTAGGCACTAATGCTGTTTTAGGT
>Ga0099850_1000728_pt1 | contig 15047 bp, 17 predicted proteins | sample CB_VirMetaG_5_FD_79182 | JGI IMG/M metagenome (GOLD analysis project Ga0099850, IMG submission 79182) | Freshwater to marine saline gradient viral communities from Chesapeake Bay - CB_1508_1D Viral MetaG | ecosystem: Environmental > Aquatic > Marine > Coastal | place: USA: Chesapeake Bay... | reverse complement strand
TAGAAGAACAATCATACGCTTCACCCTTAATGCTACCAGTAACAGAGGGTTCAACAACTACAAGGGTTGCTGATGCTATTACGGGGGCTGGTTCGCAGGCTCTTTTCAGTTCGGTTAATTCAAGTGGTGTGTTGTATGCTGAGATTGCGGCTAATAGTGATGATTTAGAATTTAGATATATCACCTTGTCTGATGGGTCAAGTAGTAACAGGGCTTTAATAGCTTATGAGAATGAAACAAACTCCATACGGGTAATAGTTGTATTGGGCGGTGCTAACCAGTGTGATATGGAATACACTGTATCAGATATAACTGACTTTCATAAAGTGGCTTTAAAATGGAATACAGATGATTTTGCTTTATGGATAGATGGGGTAGAGAGAGCTACTGATAATAGTGGAAATACATTTGGCGCAAGCACACTAACAACTTTAGATATGGCTAACGGTGGGGCTGCTGATGCCTTTTTCTACGGCAAAACCAAAGCCATATATGTAACAAACTACCTCACAGATGATGAAATGAAAGCATTAACAACTTAGAATAATGACAGTTTACAAAAATAAAGAATCTAATAATTTAAAAGGTAATACCATGAATTTATATAAATTAACATTTACAAGCAAAGAGGCTTGGATAGAGCTTAGGAATAGTTTAATTCAGCCAGATGAAGATAATAACTACACAAACCGCAAGGTTAGCACCCTCCAGCTTTTAACAGGTGAAACGATCACAGTAAATGAAGTAGGTCATGTACCTATCCCTGCGGTTTATGACGAAGAAGGTAACGAGGTAACACCTCCATCTGAACACGAAGATTTTGCTGTTGATGTAGTAACACCAATACTAATAGAGGAATTTAGTGATTATATTGTTCAGAATCCCCCTTCTCAGTATTACAATAGTTTTACAGGGAATTATATCTTAGTAAGCAATGAGGTATAGTCAGTTAAATAAAAAGATAGGCAACGTTCCTGCAGGTAATTATTTCAGCATTAATGAAAAAGGTAAGGTAAGAGCCTACGGAGAAGGGATCCAATGGGATGATCTAAAGTTCCCAGCAACTACATTACGTCAAGGTGCAACTACTAAGCCCGCTTTTGATGCAACTAATTTAGGGTTGTTGTTTCCACAGAATGATGCAACAGAGATAGCATATATAATTGCACAAATGCCTCATGCGTGGAAAAGTGGTAGTAATATAAGTCCACATATTCATTTTGTACAGGACTTTGACCATACTGTTACGACTCCTGTATTTAAAATGGATTATAGATGGTATAAGAATGGTGCAGACCCGACAGGAGCTTTTACAACCATAACAGCATCAACCTTTATCTTTACTTATACATCAGGCAGCATATTACAGATTGTATCTTTTCCTGATATTAGCGCAACGGGTATTGATACCGTTTCCAGTATATTGGATATAAAACTATATAGAGATGATAATGTGGTAACAGGTGATATTTTGGTAAAAGAGTTTGATATACACTATCAGATTGATTCATTTGGCTCAAATTTAGAATACTCAAAAGATTAGTAGTATGACAGACCGAGAAAGAATAATAAAATTAGAGACCTTTAATGAGGGGTTAAAGGAGGATGTTTCAGAAATAAAAACCATGCTAAGCAATCATATAGAGAGGGAGGATGCTTGGAGGGATAAGGCTGATAAAGCTTATGCTGGAAAGTGGACTGAAGTTGTTCTTATCGGTGCGTCGGGGGTATTAACGTTAGAGGTTGTGTTATTTGTTTTTAAATTTTTAGTAACATGAGCACAGAAAGAGACTATTGGGAATCAGCGATATTCAGAATTAAGGCAGGGTCATTCCTGCTTTTTAATGCTTTAGTTATAACCTATTTGGATATGTTCACTCCATATGTAGCTAACTCCTCTTTAGTGAACGGTCTGTTAACCGCTGGCACGGCTATGGTTACAGCGGGACTTATTAAAAAGTTTGCAAAAACTAATCATGAAAAAGAGGAAAATTATCAAGGGGAGAAGTAATTTTTATTATATTTGCAAAATATGAAGTATTTTAAAATATCAGAATTCGAGTGTAATTGTGGGTGTGGTACCAATAATATGGACATGAATACCGTTAGTAAGCTTAATGACGCTAGGGAGTATTCGGGGATTCCGTATAATTTAAACTCAGCTTGCAGGTGCCCAGAACATAACGAGAATGAGGGCGCTTCCTCTACATCTTCTCATGTGGCAACAAAAAACAAGAAGTGTAAAGCTGTGGATATAAGATGTGATAATTCTCCAGATAGATTAAGGATAGTAAATGGGTTAATCAAAGCAGGATTCACAAGAATAGGCATAGCAAAGACTTTCGTTCACGCTGACACTGACGGGGCTAAGCCTGACGCAATATGGTTATATTAATATGAGTTTAACAGGACAATTCAGGACAAAACAAATAAAGGTAAGTAAATACTCCGCAGGAGTGATTGCTGCGGGTTATCCTAAGTATTATTACATTACAGGAGGAGGAACTACTTACACTTATAACGGATCATCGGTATCTGAAGAATATCTCGCCACTCTTCCTGATGGTGCTATAGGTAGCGTTCCATCTTATTTTGATTTATTGGATGATTTTAAAACTTGGGTGGAGGCAGCGGAAACTGGTTTAGATATAGATCTCACCCAGAGTAATCAAGCTTATGGAGAAGATGCGGAAAGTTGTCCTATAGGAAATGAGCCCTATGCAACTGTATTTGCTACAGGTGAAAATTCTAACGGTCAGTTAGGTCAGGGTGATACAACCGACAGAGATGAGCTGGATAACGTAGTCTTGGCAAATATAAGAAGAGCCGACGCTGGTAATAATCATTCTGGCGCTATCAATTCAGACGGAGATCTTTATATGTGGGGACTTAATACATCTTATCAATTAGGCGATGGAACGGTAACTCAAAGAGATTCTCCAGTTCAAATAGGAACAAACACATGGGAAATTATTTCCTGCGGGAATACACATTCTGCGGGTATTGATACCGATGGGTTCTTGTGGACATGGGGTTCGGGGGCTAATGGTAAACTGGGTAACGGAGCTACTACAGATGAAACAACTCCTTACAAAGTAGGTACCAATACATGGAGGTGGGTTTCTTGCGGATCGGGTCACACCTTAGCTATCAGAAGTGATGGAACTCTGTGGGCTTGTGGAGACAATTCTAATGGGCAGCTAGGTGATGGTACCACTACTCAAAGAACCTCGTTGGTTCAAATCGGTATAGATTTTTGGTACAAGGTAGATGCAGGTAATCTTCACTCTATAGGGATAACAGCGAAAGGAGAGCTTTATACTTGGGGAGATGGAAGCTTTGGTAAATTAGGTCTAGGTACAGACACCTCAGACAAAACTTCTCCATTCCTAGCTACTGATATTCCTTGTTTGGATTGCGGAGCGGGACACTCTCACAGTATAGCTTTATCAGTTTATAGGTATGTATTAACAACTGGGCTTAATGCTAATGGTCAATTAGGTAATGGAACCACCACTTCTCAATATACCTTTAATAGGACTGGAGATATAAACACTCTGTTCGTGGCTGCGGGATCCTACCACTCATTATTAATAAAACCTTCGGGATTATCAGATGGATTAAATAGACCTTATGCTACAGGCTTTAACGGCTCGGGTCAATTAGGAACGGGTGATACAACTCAAAGAAATTCCTTTACTGAGATGGAATATGAAAATATATTGCCTTATTACGATGGTTTGAGTGTTAGCGGTGGGAATAATCACAGCCTTTATGTTAGGTACGAAGGGTTAGCACCTTAAAATCTTTGCAATGAAATTAACTATAACCAACTTAATATTGATTATCGCAATCATAATCTTGGGGTTTATGTATATAACAAAACCTCAGGATATAACTTATGATAATACTACAAACGACAGCCTTGTAAATGTAATCAACGAACAGCTGGTTATTATCAAACAAGACAGTGCGACCATAGACAGTCTTGATACCTTGGTTCTTAAAGAGAGGGAATGGAGATTACTTATACAGCAGGATCTAATTAAAACTAAACAAAAGTATGAAAGCCAGATTAGCAGCATTGACAGTAATAATGTTTCTGATGATATTAACTTCTTTTACTCAAAGTATATATCCGAAACAGCAAGTAATTAATGGGGATACCGTGGTATTATTTGAGCCCGTTCAGCTTAAATACATAAACCGCAAGATCCTTACGGTTGATTATTTAACTATGGTAAATAAAGGGCTGTCATTAGAAAATAAAAGCCTACAAACAGAGCTCTGTTTAACCAATTTAAAAGTAGAAAGCCTAGCCTCTCAGGTCGATGCCTTTTCAACAGCTGCGTCTGCATACTCTAATATAATTCAAAATAAAGACAGTGAAATAAAACTTATTAAAAAGCAAAATAAAAAAAAGGTTCGCAATACTTTAATCTTAAGTGGAGCCTCGGGAGTTGTAATCGGATTAATCATTTCAATTTTAATATAGCTTATGGTGGAGATAAATGGTATCGTCGCTTTAAATGGTGGCGTTGCTAAGACGTTTGATATAAAAACGACAGTGAATACCCCTAAAGAATTAGAAGCTCTTAGAGAGCAAATAACAAAGAAATACAATAACAAATATAATATAACATTTATAACAAGAAAACATCCAGCTGTCGGTGGGCACTGGGCATAATATAAAGATATGGGTTGCAAGAAAACTAAAATAAAAGTAGCGTCAAAGGTAAAGCCAAGACCAAAGAAGAAAACGTCCAGTAAGAAAAAGTACTAATTATTGGGAGTATCGGTAGTTTGCGTTGTATATTTGTACTATTAAATACAGATAGTAATGGCACTAACGATAGACAAGGTACATGATAGGATTAACTTTCTTATCAAGAAAAATAACTGGGGGTATGTAAGCCCACCTGACATCGATATCTGTTTAGATATGGCTCAGATGGATTTATATGAGGAGTATTATGGGGATCCCAGTAAGTACCAAACCAATAGACCAGTCCCTGCGGTAGTTTATGGAAAAACTAAAAAAGTTGTAGGCTCTCTAAGGAATTTTATAACCAATATAGTCATAAGTGCAGTCACGGCACCCAGCGGTTTATACCCTATCCCTGTAGATTTCAGAGATTTCTTAGATGCTTATATAACCTATAACGATGGCAGTGATCATACTATAGGTCTGGATTTTATAACCGAGTCACAGAAAGCGTTTGCTATAAATTCTCAAGTTAAGCCTATATCAGATCTGGCTAATTCATTTATAGCACTAGAAGAAGGAGGTTATCAGATATACCCAAAGCAAGATCATGATGGACAATTGACTTACTTGAGACTTCCAGCTATTCCAGTGTATGGGTATACTCAGAGTGGTAGAACTATTACTTACAATAGCGGTTCTTCAACTCAGTTAGAATGGGGGGATGACGATATAAAAAGAATTATTAACTTAGCTATCCAATATATTGGTATGGGTCTTGAGGATGATAAGATCTTCCAGCAGGGTAGAATAAAAGATAGGGACTAATGACGTTATACCTTTTATCAGAGAGAATATTAAGACTTTATGAGGGTGGTGCTCCAAGTACTGATACTGGCATAAAGATCGAGGATATAAAACGAATGGTTATAGATCAGATTAACCTATTGTTAAAAACTGAAACCATTACACTAGAGGGTTATGACGGGAACCCTACAAACTTTATGCTAGCCCGATATGAAAATATAGCGGTAAGTTCGGGAACTACTGCAGGGGGAATAACTCAGAGCACCGCAACCCTTCCAGCTGTACCTGTATCTTTACCCATGCAGGCTGGGGTATGGAGGGTAGAGCCTAATGTATCTAGTATAGCCAGAGAGGTTCAGTTCATACCTCTTCAGTATGGACAATGGTCGCTAATAAAAGACTTTTCTCCACTGGTTGTACAGGGGCAAATCTTAGGTAATTATACTTATGAGGTGGTTGGCACGACTCTACTATTCCCTTCTGATATATCCAGTACGGTTACTCATATTAACATAACCTTAGTGGTTGGGGATATAGCTAATTATGGAGATTTTGATTTGCTACCTATGCCTGCGGATTATGGCGACCAAGTAGTAAGAAATGTATTAACAATTCTAGGCGTGGTTCCTCCAGTGGAAGACTCAGCTGATGATGGTAATAAACAGAAATAATGCAGACCTATAAAATCGATAGCATAGTAAAAGGAACTCTATTAAAAGAGAATAAGAGTATACATTATTATATTCCTAGGGCTTATCTCGCTCTGGAATTTTTAAGATCTATAAACTTTGATTCAGCTTACTTTATTAAGAAGGTGGTTTTAACAGCTACAGATAATAAGATTGCTATCCCTGATGATTTTGTTGGACTGGTAAGATTAGGGGTTAAGAATGGTCAGAGACTTGAAAGGCTGGGAGAAGATAGATCCCTGATTGATAACGATGAGACTTACAATCCAGATGAGCAGGAGGTTAGTGGTATAGTATATTGGTATCCAAGTGTTAATAAGTATGGGGAAAGTTTTGGTAGTCACTTTGGATACTCGGCAGTAAGTCAGAGATCTTATAAAGTAATGCTCGAGGAAAATAAAATTCTTATCAATAACACAGTGACAGCTGAGGATGACGAGTTTTATTTGGAGTACCATTCTGATGGAATGTCTACAGGTACTCCTTATCTGGAGTCTACTAATGATGTATATATTCACCCGTATGCAGTGGATGCTTTAATAGCTTATATTAAATGGAAGTTATCCGAGAATGGTAATAGATTTACAGCCAGAGAACTGGAAAGAAAATATTACAATCAATTAAGGTTATACAGAGCCAGACTTAGTAATCTTACGGATCTCGATATCAAGAGATCACTTCGAAGATATTACTTTGGTTCACCTAAGAATTAAGATATGGAAGAGAAGAAAGTATTCTTTGGTAAGTTAAACTCTGACTCAGGGGATTACGCATTACCAAAGAACGATTACCTTAACGGTAGGAATATAAATATAATAACTCCAGAAGGACAGAATATTGGGGCTGTGGAGGCTGTTACTGGTAATGTTCTGATTGATGATGGATCTAATCCGTTCGGTGAGTATAGGGTTGTGGGTTCTTATACGGACGAGCCTAATGACAGGATAGTATATTTCTTGGCACCATATAGTCTGGAATATGAATCTTATATAATGGTTTATGATAAAACCCAAGGGCGTAAATATGTAGCCTTTAGTGGTTTATTTTTTGATGGAACCAGATTAAATTTTAGCCCTGATGTATTGATTCATTCTATAACCATGGAGGGATCATTTTTATTTTGGACTGACGGGGTTAATCCTCCTATGAAATGGAATCTAGACAGGGGTCTTAAGATGAACAACTCAGGATACCCTACTGATCAAGAGCCTTATGACTATACCAAACTTTCGCTTAAGGATGTTTACTTAATTAAAAAGCCTCCAGTGTATCCACCTATTATTTCGTTTGATTGGATCACTGATTTCAGTAAATCCTTGTATGGATACGAAAGCCCTGCATCTCCCCAAATGATTGCACCTCAGCCCTTTTTATTTTCTACTAGATTTATATACAACGACGGAGAGATATCCGTTCCTTCCCCGTACAGTATTCAGTCCTTACAGCAATCTGCAGGAGTTACCGTAAGATATACTGATCAGGGTGAAGTTCCTTTTGATGTAAAGTGGGTAGAGTTAATAGTTAAATACGGAAATGAAGGTGTTTCTTATGTTATTGACAGGGTTTCTGCTGATGACTATCCTATGGCTACATTTGTATTTTCTAACGATAGATTAATAGAAGCCCTGTCTGACGATTATGTATCTAAAGATTTCGAAAGTGTTCCTTTACTAAGTCAGACTTTAGATTCTATAGATAACAGGTTAGTTTTAGGAGGTAACACAGATGGTTACGATACTCCAGAAGAGACATCTTTAACCGTGTCAGCAGAGTCTGAAGGGGCTAAGTTATGGTCTGAGAAAACTGTCAGTAATTCAGCAACGGTAACGAACCCTCGTATAAGACGTAAAACAACAATCAGAAGTTGGTCAGGTGAGGGTAATACTGTTGAGCATACTTACTATCATTTATACGTATTCCTTCCAGCTGTAGATGCACCAGCGGGTAATCTTAAGGCTAGAAAGTCGGGGTATTATTGGAATCCTAATATTAAATTTAATAATGATGGAACTATTAATGTTAGTTCATGGGATGCTAATTACAACAACCCTTTCAGTGAGTATGTTTTTATAGGTAAGGATGTTTTAAATCAAGAGGATATTACTAATTATGATTTTAATGAAACTATAAGTTACTCTGAGTTAACAACCCCGTCAGGTTCATCGGATATAGAGGTTTCTGGAGTTCCTACCTCAGGACTAAACGACTCTTCATGGATACCTTTCCTTTTAGGAGGGGTGAATTATATATACCCTAAAAACAGGGATATATATTACAAGTCTCAAAGCAAGTACTCTTTTGGGGTAGTTTTTAATGATGAATTCAGGAGAAAGTCTTTAGTAGTAAAAGGAGGGGATTTAGAAACCCCTAAGCTTCAGTTTGATTTAAGTCCTAAGGATTTTGATAGTAATAATTATATGGTCAGATGGGTAGATTGGGAATTATCATCGGGTGACGACATACCATCATGGGCTACAACTTATAGTATTGTTAGAACTAAATCTCTAACACACGGTAATTTTGTACAGTTTAAATCTACTGACATCCTTGCGGCTTATAAAAACGATCCACCTTCAGGTTTACCAGTGAGCGAGACAGCCAATTATTATGTTCAGAAGACCTCAAAGAAAGTAGAATCAGGGGGCTGGACTTTCTGTGTAGGTGGTTATGCTCCTATAGAATATATAGCCATATCCCTAAAAGATCTTAATGAGGATGAAGGGGGTTATACTTATAATGAAGGAGATAAGATATCTATTATATCTAAGAAAACAGGATTAGAATTTAATAGTATTCCTTTAAATGTGGTGGATGTTACAGGTGGATATGTTGTAGCTAAACTTTACTCTAATGCTTTTTATACTGGAGGAGTATTCGGTACTCCTGAGATGATATGTCCTTACGTGGAACCCAATGACTCCACCTATACGGGTGATGGGGTAGATACCGACAAACCTTCTAACAGGGTGTATCAGATCCCTTATGAATATCATTGCGAAGTGTACACTCCTAATAATATTAATAAGAATAAATATTACGAAGTGTCAGAGGTATACCCTATAGTGGATGGAGAGTATTCTGTATTATCTGGAAGGATAAGAGGTGATGTTTATATAGATGTTAATAACCTGTTTTTCAAAGAGGTTATGAATCCTTATAAATTTAACAACTGGACAACTGATGAGATGCGCCCTAATATAAGTTCGGAATCTTTCACTGACCTAGGACAGGTAGAAAAATCTGGATCTTTCAAATGGAGTGGTAACTTTATTAAGGGTACCAAGGTTAATAACTTAGCTTCATTTAATTCTGCAGACGAGGAAATAGTCTCTGAAAAAATAGGGGCTATTAAAAAAATCATAACCGTCTCTAAGGTTTCTGATTATGGAAATGTATTATTAGTCATAGGCGAGACAGGCACCCTTGCGGTTTATGTAAACGAAAACATAATGACTGACACTGAGGGTAATGAAAGTGTATTACAGTCTACTAAATTTATAGGAACTATAAGAGAGTTAAAAGGAAGTTATGGGACAGAAAACCCAGAGAGTGTAGCCACCTTTAGAGGGGCAGCTTACTGGTTCGATAAAACAAGCGCCACCGTAGTAAGATATTCCAATGCGGGACTATTCCCTATATCTGAATATGGGATGAAGGCATTCTTTAAAACCATAACTCCGTTAATTACTGAAATGCAGGGAGGTATAGACCCTTACTCAAACGAATATTTACTGCAGGTGCCTCAAGTAAATCTTGATAATATAGAATACCCAGATGATTGGGATGGTATTTTTAATGAGTGTACCGACAATACCGTTATAGTAGGAACTGCATTTACAGGCACTTGGTCTGGAGCAGTATGTGTGCAGAAAGAGAGCTCTTATTCAGGAACTTGGATAACACCAATTTGCGTACAGATCAACAGATCCTTTGAGGGCACTTGGTCTGGAGCAGTATGCGTGCAAATAGATAGGAATTTTTATGGTGTCTGGAGCGGAGCAGTATGTGTGCAAGTTGAGCCAATGTTTGAGGGAACATGGTCTTCTGCAGTTTGTGTACAGGTGGAGAGCGGATCTTTATTCTCATGCACTTGGGAAGATCAGGTTTGTGTTGATGAGTAGAGATATTTAAAATAAAATAGTAAAACAGTTGTATATTTGTATAAAATTTTAGAATATGGCATACGCAAATAATGGAGACTATAGGTATAGATACTTCTCTGTAACAAAAACAATTGACGGTAGCACTGTCTCAGGATATCCTAAGACTTATGATATTGTTGATAATCCAAATTTCTTATACCAAGGTAGTCAAGTAACAGAAACAGAGTTAGCTAGATTTCCAGAAGGAGATGAATTAACTGTAGGAACTTATCTTAATATGCTTGCAGCTTTCAAGGTTTATGTAGAAGGCGAAGAGTCAGGGTTAGATGTGGATAATGACCAAACGAATCAACCTTACGGAACTAATGCAGCTTGGTGTGTAATAGCATAACTTAACGGTTTATAAATGATAACCCCAATAACAGCAGATAGAACTGATATAACAGCAGACGCTACCTATCCAACAGTAGACGCTACATACGAATACTATTTACAGGTAGAACAACCTAATGTTTCTGCAGGTGACAGTGTTATATTGGAGATCACTGTAAGTGAAGAGTCTATTGTTAGAGTTACTTATGGGGATCAAGTTGTTATAGATAATGAGACGGTGAGTAGTGATGGTATTAATGAGTTTATAGCTAATGAGGGTGATCAGAATATTATATACCAATACGAAAGTGGAGTAAGTGGAACAGGAGCTACTGCAGTAAGGAGAAGAAATTATCATAATCTGTATAATAATGGAGCAGGTGTTATGAGATTTAAGGAAGGCTTTAATGGATGGACATCTTTCGACTCCTTCTCTCCTGAGGGTATGACTTATATGGATAATCTATTATACTCTTTCAAAGGAGGGCAGATTTATAGTCATAATGGCACTAAGGGAAAGTTTTATGGGGTTGATAATAAATCCGTTATAGCGTTCAGGGCTAGTGATGTTAAGGGGGTTGTTAAGATTCTTAAATATATGATATTAGAATCGAATGTTAAGCCTAGTTTTATTAATGTGCAAGCGTTTAATCCTTATACTCAACAAACCAGTTTATGTCCTGCGGATATGATATACAGGGAGGGCGATTACTTTATGTCATTCCTTTATGATATGTTGTCACCTAACATTAATGGAGCAACTGAAAAGGATAAGTGGTATAACGCCCTTATACAAGGTGATGAATTAAGATCTTCTTATTTTGATATTTATATGGAGTTTGGTTACAATAGTGATTTTAAATTAACAGCTGTAACTATCGGAACACAAGATAGCACAGGGCATAAAACAAGTAAGTAATGGCAATACCAGTAGGAATGTTGATAAGTTTAGCATCAGCAGGTATCAAGGCATACCAAGGTAGCAGACTACAACAAAGAGCAAAAGAAGAGGCAGCATCTGCACCTAAATCAGTTATACCAGAAACAGCAAGAACTGGTCTGGCTCACGCTTCTAATGTAGCTAAGGGAAGAATGGCAGGTGCAGCAGAAGCTGAGCGCGCTATGGATGAGGCAGAGGCTAGTATGGCTTATCGTGGTGAGAGAGCAGCAACCAGTGCACAACAACTTCAGGGTTTAATCTCTGCAGGTCAGGGTACCAGATCCAGAATGGCTAGATCTTTAGCAGAGAAAGAAGCTCAGGACAAGGTAGCCAGAGAATCTGCTTATGTAAATCAGCTATATAATTTCGCTGCTATGGAGCAACAAGTAGATGATTCCAATAAAGCTAACGCTTGGAACATTGAACAGGGCGTTAAGGCTGCGGGTAGAAAGCAGGTTTCTGAGGGTTTATCTCAAGCCGTTGCTACTGCAATGTTAGCCATGGGTGAAGAAGAGATTAATATCCAAGGAGGAGGTTTGAAGGGTACAGCAGAAGAAGCCACAGAGGTGGTCAGTCCTCAAACTCCAGAGGTTAAAGCTACTGAGATGCCAACATCTGGAGATACTGACTCAGGGTATCAAACCTACTTACAAGGAACAGAGAGCCCGATGCCATATGATATATGGTTAACAGGAATGAGTGAAGAAGAGTGGGTAAAACAGAACGATCCTTTAGCGGGACTTAAATAACAGGATAATATGACAATGCAATTAGCACCATCGGCACTAGCTCAAACCTTCGACGACAGGGCTTATAATCCTGTGGACATACTTAAGTATCAATTAGCCCAGAAGAAACAGGAGAAACAACTGAAAGAAAAAAGGGAGTATGATACCCTTAATAAATTATATGATACAGGTTTAAGGGTAGCTACTAATGATTATGGAATATACAATAAAGAAATTCAGGCATCATACACCGATGCTCTGGCTAGGTCTACAAAAGCTATTAGAGATGGGGCTTCTCCTGTCGATACTTTGTCGTATCTAGACGACTACAGTAAACAGGTTTCTATGTCTAATGAAATCAATGCTAACGAAAAGAAATTTGCGGAGTATATAGAATCCAATACATTAATGTCTCCCGAGGAAAAGAAGAAGGCTATAGAAGATAGACGTAACCAAACCTTCTACGATGAGGATGGTAATCTTTTAAAAATCGATGACGCTTATGCACGCAGTAAAGATCAGGCTGTTAATGTTTATAATTATATCAGCGGTGATTCCATATGGAAAAACTTTGTAAAGAATTCTTCACAAACCACTCGTCAAGATAAAGTAACTGGCGGGGTGTCCACTACTATGTTATATCCATGGCAAAAAGAAAATGAGCAGGGTGAGATAGTTGTAGACTTACAGGAGCAACCTGACGGATCTTATTTACTTAGCCCTGAGGTTTATGCCAAATTCATGGGGGATAAAGATAATAATGCATGGGTAATGAATCAGGCTAGAGAGATAGCTGATCAGGCAGAGATAACTGATGAAGGTAAGATAAGTAAAATAGCTCAGGAGATAGTTACGGACTTCGCTGTTAATCATGGTGACGAAGGAAGTAAGAGGTTATTCAAAGAGAGTCCTTATAATAAGTATACTATGGGGGATTATGAAAAGCCTTTCGATTATGAGAAGATTTTTACTGATATAGCTAATGTTAAGACTCCTAAAGAAGGCGATGAGATGACTGAGATACTAGGGCTTAAAGGTATTAAAGGGTCTAGTATAACCGCAGAACTTCAGGCTTTAAATAAAAATGTTACAGAGGCTTATATAACCCCTAAGGGTAAAGTGTATTATAGTTTAGGTAAGAAGGATTTCATGGGACTCCCTATATGGGTGGAAGCGGATGATAGATGGACAGCTGCTCAGGCTGTAGCAACAAAGACTGCTCAGCAGAAAATGCAGGAGCGTGAAAATAAAGAGGTTTCTACAGACGTAGAGGAGGTTGTGGTCATTCCAATAACAAGTTATTCGGGCAAGACTGTAACGGTTGGTGGTGAGAAGCATAAGATTAGCAGTGTAACTAAATCTAAAGGTGGAAAAGTTCAGGCTATTATAGGTGGTAAGCCTGTCACTTTTGAGTCTGAGGAAGCCTTTAGGGAAGCGGTTTCTTTGGATACCACAGTAGTCAACACCGAAGAAGATCTTCCACAGATATAAAGACCCCTTATTTTACAAAACTTTCAGGCGTAATGTTGTATATTTGTAATTCATTTACAAAAGTATTGCATTATGCCAGAAACTCAACAAGAAGTTTTACAAAAAAGACAGCCAAAAGTTAACGCTGTTTATCAAAATTACAATTTTATTTCAGAGACCCCTGTGGATTATGAACAGTTTAGCAAAAACATTCAGGATCCAGAGTATTTTAATAAGGTTTATAATGAGTTATCTCAGAATGAGAAGACTTCAAAGAACTTATTAACCAGTAAAGATGATCTTCAGGGATCTTTACAGGATGAAGTATGGGCTTGGAATGAATTGGCTTTAGAGAATGACTTCCTTACCAAGGAGGATGTAGAGAAGATTGAGGGATTTAAAGCTGAGGCTAAAGAAAAATTTATAGATCCCCACCCAGAAGGAGAAAAAGAATATCCATGGTGGTATCCAGCTGAGGGGATGATAGCTGAAAGAACAGCTGCGGGGGTTACTGAAAGTAGTGTTGAGGCTGAAAGAAAAAAATACACAGCAGCTAAGACTGGTAAGTATCTATCAGAACTTAAACAAGCTGCTTTTAATAGTAAGGCTAACGATATAGCGCAGAACCTACCAGAAGATGCCAACGCTTCTACTATTATTCAGATGTTCAATGATGAGATTGGAGGAACTACTGAGTCAGCCGTAAGGGATAGGGCTTTTAATGAAGATGTATGGAGAGCTAAGGATGAGGCAGGGTATGTTTATTCTGAATTAAGCATGGCTTCTAATGCTGCGCTTGAGAATATTAAATCTTTAGAGGATACTTTAGGCAGTGAGAATGTTAAGAATTATGCACAGTCCTTAACTAAGTATAATGAGATAGCTACCCAATTACAGGGAATGGATCCTAGTTCTAAAGAATATCAAGATGTCGTGCAGTCCGATGGTTTTAAGGAATTAACATCGGCACTGGATAAATTCAAGGAAGATGATAGGTACCAGCAATACATTAATAATATCAATCTTTACTATAAATCTTACGAGGGATTTAAAGAGATTGATAATATTGATCCTGATTGGTATGCAGAACAAAGAGCTATGGCTCAGTCTCAGGATGCTGTAGATGCCGTGCATAAAGTTCTTCAAGGATCAGGACAGGGAGTGACATCTTCTGGTATTATAGCTGGACAGCAAATAGTAAGATCCTTAGCTGAAGGGTTAATTGATTTAGGT
>Ga0099850_1000726_pt1 | contig 15069 bp, 8 predicted proteins | sample CB_VirMetaG_5_FD_79182 | JGI IMG/M metagenome (GOLD analysis project Ga0099850, IMG submission 79182) | Freshwater to marine saline gradient viral communities from Chesapeake Bay - CB_1508_1D Viral MetaG | ecosystem: Environmental > Aquatic > Marine > Coastal | place: USA: Chesapeake Bay... | reverse complement strand
GGTTTATTTCCAGTTGAAACAAAAGAACATCAAAATACTGCGGCAGTTGTTGATAGGGCGGGTTTGGATATAAATAATGTAAGATCTGATGTATCTCAAAGCACCATATCGATTAGGGCAAGTGAAAATCCTACAGCAAAATTTGTTGTTGGTGGATTGCAATCAAGAGTGGTGAAAGTTCCACAGAAATATATTTATCAATATTGGGGCGAGATTAGAGTTCCAAGAGTTGCATCTACATCATCATTTAGTCCAAAGCAAACACAACAAAGATCAATTCCAGTTATTACTCCTATCTTAGAGCATAATGATATTGTTGATTTTATACCAATTGATATGCAGCATATTTTTCCTGATAACGGAAATGATTGGCTTGAAAATATAGCGCCTAGTGGAATCTATGTCGCTAGTGTTGCTGAAATACGTGCTGCTATGTCAAATAAAACAAATTGGTTAGAATTTACTGATACTATTAAACCATGTGTCTTGTATTCTTTAATGAGAGCATATGATTCAGATCATACTACCGCCGTTGATACAATTACCGGTCTGTTATTTAATATTCCAGATCCTAGCGGTTCTGTTAATTCACAAATTAAGATACCAGTACCAACAAATGATCCACCAGCAGATGAACACCGATCACACAAAAACTATCAAGATTTTAAAGCTTTAAATAAACGAAGTTTAAGGAGCGGCAAAGTTGTTCAAGGAAAGAAACCTATTTATAAGAGTCCATCTGGCGAGCATAGCCGAAAAGATGTTATAGATGTCATGAATCAGATGCACTCGACAATTAAAAAAATTGGAGATGAGCACTATGGGAAATCTTGGGTTGCTTGGTCTCCGCAGGTAACAGCAAAAGTAACTGAAGATATTGATAATTATGGTGAATATCAACATTCCTGGAACCCGTCTAACTCGGCTTATTTAGAACCCAGTATTTGGGATACTTTTGAAGCGCCACAGCATAATAAATTCATGGATGGTGGTAGAGTTGTTGGTTACGCGAATTATCTTTCAGGATTAGTTAGTGGAACAGGTATTAGTGACAGAACAACAAGTTCTGTTAATGATAGACAAGATGAATCCATCACTTTAGACGATGGCACATATGCCTTTGATTTTTCAAAAGTTTCAGAAGATTCTAAATATCAGAGTAGTTATCTTTCAAAAGTCCATACAAAAATTAATGTAGATGAAGAGTATGTATTTGTTCCTTATGATTACTTTTACTGGTACTCTAGAGATAGAAAACCATTAATGGTTGAACATAGTGGTACAAAGTCTCTTTATGATATAAACTATCAAACCGGACCTGGTGAAATAAAATATCCTATAGTTAGAGCTAACCCTGACTACAGTATTTACAATGGTATTAGTTATACAATTCCTGGGGGACCAACCGTAAATAAAGATGCACAAGACAATAACATATCAACTATAAATACCTATACTAAATTTTATGACTCTTTAAGCTATACTTTATCGCCAGTTAGCTCGGCGTCAGACAGAAGAAGTAGACTGGAAGAAATTTTATGTAATGACAATACAAACACCGCAGAGTCTCCCGCAGTTGGTATTAGTAATACTAGACTTGTTTATGACTTTACTAATCTAATTTGTCCTGATCATGGTGTTAACTGTATAACATTTACAAAATTTAAAACAAGTCAAGTGCTCTACCCCAAACCAAAAGCAGATACAAAAGGTATATCAGAATTAGCACTCAGGAATTTATTAGATATATTGTACGAGGCAAATGGTGATACGCTTAAGAACGCCAGTGGTGGGGATAAGCCAAACATAAATTACTTGTCTCTATTGTATTCACCAAGGGCTGTACCGCCAGAATCAGTTGCTATCCCACAACAATCAACAAGGCATAGGTATGGACCTTGGTTCACACAACATAATTTTATATTTGGTGGTCAAGTTGAGAGTTCTGTTGAAAATGATTTAGTTCCAGAAAATTATATTTTTCCATTGTACGGCTCACTACCGTCACCAGCGGGTGGTTACAGTCTAAGTTTTACAGAACAATTAAGTGGTTTTGTAGGAATGAATTATGCCGCTCAAGCTATAGCAAATTCAATCGATGGTTATGGGCAGTTTGCTTTAGAAGAAGGTCGTATAACATTACCTGGCGCACCTGTGATAAGTAGAATTGGTGATGCATTATTTACATCTGGACCTTTTGTGACTGAGTTAAGTGTTAATGTAAAAAGTAACGGTATTGAGACAAGTTACTCATTTAACTCCGCAGTTAAGAAAGCAGGAAAAACCAATGCAGATGTTGCAAAGCAAATTAGAAAAATCTCCGGAAGAATGACAGGAAAATAAAATGTACGATGATCATGAGAAAGATGTGTCAAAATCTGTATTACATTCAGATATTATCACAGAACAAGTTTGGAACACGAAATTAATAGCGGAAAAGGATGATAATCCAGTAGATAGACCATCAGTTGTCTCATCTACAACAGAAGAATTTTCCAATAAACTAAATCAATTAGATAGTGATTTTACTAAAAAGGCGGGTGTTGGATTTGACGGAGTATATTCGCCATATTCAACATTTTTTGCAGCCAGTGGCTTTCCACATTTTGAAGTCCCCACAAATAAGACTGAACCGAATTCACTAACCCTAAACCCATTTAATCCAAATAATGGATTAAGTTTGTACTACGCACCAACTGGATCACTCTTATTTAATTCAACCATAAAAACTTCTGGATCACCCACTGTTAATGAATTATCATATAGCACAGCAGATACTACCACAATAGTTGGTACGGGCATTAGGCTCGATAATAGAAAGGGGTTAACTACTGGATGGTTAGAATCTGGGCATAATATTGAATTCGCCGTAAAGGGAACTGGTGATTTTAGATTTGCTGACTTCAATGATGAATATGCTTCATACAAAGGCTCGCATGTAGAAGTTACCAATATACGTGCCGTAGGTTTTCGATCCCCGATGGTTCTAACAGGTTGGGGATTTGATGTAGATGGAAAACCTGTTCCAGCAGATACTGGTGACTCAACTATATTTGCTTCTGATGCTTTTAAAAATCCTAGTAATTGGAAGAGTGGCCCACTGGATGTTAGATGGGATGACGAAAGAAAAGTTTGGGCGGCTGGAACAAGTACCAAGATTTTTTTAGTAAAAACCACAAATGCTTATAATCCATCCCACTTTTCTTATGAGGTAGAAAGAAGCAATTCTCGTTCACAATACAGTCGTGATACTCTTTCTGCTAAATCTTTTGATTCCTCCGCTGCGATTTATGATCCTGAATATGTGGCATATAATGCTAACGATAAAAACACCGGAGCTTTCGAAAGACTTGATTTTACTGGTTTAGAGTATCCTCATTATGAAGCGTTTGTTATCAGAGAAACAAAAGAAGATGTTGGTCCTACTTATTATAATTTATTTACTGATGACTGTCAAGACTGCGGGCATATCACCAATAGTGGATGTGGAACACAACACGGCAGTAGTTCCGTAGGGAAGAAGATATTGATTGAAAACCCTCTAAGGCAAAGTTTAAATGTTGGGGATCTTGCTTTCACTGTTAAGACCGGTAGAAAGAAAAAGGTAAATACCGGTGAATTCACTGGTGGTTCTGGTACTGGAGCTAGTGGTATATTACAGACAGATGCTAGTGGCAACATGAGCGGTGTTGTACAAGGTGGTGGAACGGGTTATATACATGGTGGATTTGCGATTCCTTCTGGGAATATTTGTACAAATGTTAGTCTAACTTTTAATGGGGGTGGTTCCTTAACTAACATTAGTATTACACCAAGCGGCGGATTTGCCGTAAATCAAACCTATCCGTTAGCAATATATCCTAATGATGCTACTGTTTCTACTGAAGAATTAGACATTCACTGGATACTACAAGCCGAATTCAAATCTCAACAAGTTACCACGCATGTAGAAGCTGACGGCGGTATTTTGCAAACCTGCACAACAAAAATACAAACACAGGGTTTCAAGACTTGTGAGTGGTGCGGAGAAGATTTAACATTAATTAACAATACTATTTAGGACTCTAAAGTTAAATTGCGGATATAATATAGTAGTCGAATAATCACACAACATAGGAAAATCCAAGATGGGTGACCTTTATAAGGATGTATATTCTGCGGCTCAGAACTGCATCAATACAAGTTTTTGTCTTGATGGTGGCTCCTTTGATAGTACAAATATCTCTTTTCCTAGAAGTCTAAAAATAAGAGTTGTTGCGAATCCAGATTTCTGGGGGTTTGGAACTTTAGCTGATAACACTCTAATTGAAGGCTGGGGAACTTTTAACGAGGGCTACTTTGATTTTTTTGATGGTCACGACCCGGATCATTCATCATTAAAAACTTGTGACAATACGACAACAGGACCATACACTAATGAGCAGCGTCCAGACGTATCTTATCGTTCCGTGTATGACCCAGAAAAAGGAGATAAGCATTACGCAAACGGCGTTGAAGACGGCATTGTTCGAGGTGGTGCGGAATCTTATCTTTTAGATAGAGGTGGTAATACCGGGGATGGGGCTTCCTGTGACACAACCCCTCCAACCAATGTTTTTAAAACAAATCCAGCCGGTTATGGAATAGCTCCTAAGATTCTGTTTGATAACAATATCTATAAAAACATAACTGGAGCTTGGCGAATAAATGAGTGTAGCGGATGCTATACACAGCTTTCTGGCGGTAACGATCTTAGAAATCTTGATTGTTCAGGTGCCCCAAAACAGCATATACAAGGGGATGAAAATTTTGCTGAATTATATGATCCATTTAGAAATCGATGTGTTTCTGATAAGTATTATAATTCAGATGTTGGCGAATCTGGTTGTAATAGTGATGGAGAAATAGCTGGACAATATGCGGGCACAATATCCAGTATTGTTAGGGATACCGGAATTTCACCATTTCTTAAATATACTTTTCAATATGACGGAGGGGCTGCTTCTGGTATATTTAATGGAAAGACCATAGGGATAACAGCGACTTCTGGAGATGGTGGGGCTTTAACGTTTTTTGATGTACAACACGGGGCTGGTTCTACTACAGCTTATGTGGTTGGTTCCAGCGGGGCAGATAATTACAGCAATCTAGATAGTGGTAATTGGACATTATTTAACAGTTATGACCCGAATACGTGCTGCGGCGGAGCAGCTTACAGCGTTGATCCAGAATTAATGAACCTAACTAATAGTCCTGTGTATCATATCGATATTGGTCGTGTATTCAATAACCCCAAAAATAAAATTTACTCCAATCGTATAGATCGCACTTATAACGGATTGACAGTAGAACCAGAAGTGCCTAAAGGCACTATTCATACAGATAAAAAATATATAGCGGTTAACGAGGATGGGAATGCCATACTTGTTGAAAGCGGGGCTATATACGAGGTTGATATATCTTGCCAAACAGACGTGTGGTCAGCAACTGGAGACTACATATACAAGTTAGATGGTCAGTATTCAACAGAATCTGGTATTGGTGCTGAAGCGTTGGCTACAGACAGTGGTTTCTTCCCTCTTAATGCCAAAACCTTGCCTTACTATGGTCCTTTTGATGTGACCGATAGGTTTGATTATACAGAAAGAAGTAACGAATACGGAAATAGACAAACAAATAGGAACGCTACCTGTTACACAAAACAAGGAAGCCTTTCTGTATATCCCGACTGTTTAACACAATATACACAATACACTACTTGTGATCCAAAAACTAAATATACATTAAACAATGTTCCAAGGATAGCACTTGTTTATAGAGGATGTGACTTTAATGATCCGTGTTCATTCGATGATAGCGGAAGACCTTGGACCGCAGGAGCCTCTGGTCATCCTTCCGGCATGGAAGACTTAATTAGAGGTTTTGGTGGACAAGAAATTCAGATGTATCTTAATTTAGGTACAGCTAGAGCGGCAGAAATTAAAAGAGATCCCTGCTGTTGTTTACCTCCACCCTGCCCTGGAACATCACCACCAGAATTTGTTCAAGTTCCTTCACCAGTTACATTCCCGTGTTTTCCAAAATTTGATTTACGTCCTTCAGGATATGGGTGTCAAGACCCGCAATATTTTTTGCATATAATGTCTAAATTAGGATTAGATACTGACCCTTCTAGGTTATGTGGTGATCCTTATTACAATGCATGTACGCCTGTTCAACCATACACAACTTATGGATATATTCGAAATCTTTGCGGAAAAGAAACAAATTCAAGAAGAGGCGTTATAGATTCTCTTTCTGAAAAATTACATACAGGTGATTATGATGATCTTAATTATACTGATAATACAGTAGAACCTATGTATGTATCTTTTGAACAAGATGATCCCGATTGTTGCTCTCCTTCGGGATGGCCTACTGGCAGTGAAGAATGTTATGAAGACCTATTAGATTTCACTACTTACGGAGAAGGTGCTTCCGGAGAGTTGGTAATTGATGGTACTGGAGGTTTTACTTTTAATGTAACCTCTTCTGGTAGTGGTTATAACTTTGGTGGTGGAGTATATACTACAAGTGGAACAGTATTCCCAAATCAAACATATGAACTTACGTTTTCTGGTGGGAAGCTGGCTAGTATTAGTTCAACACCAGGAACTGGCATCCCCTTTAATACTACAATTCCATTAACTATTGTAGCTGGTGGTAGTGGAGTAGCTGGAAGTGGGGGGTTCTCTTACAACGCATGTAATTCACAAGAGAATGTTCATTATTGGGGGCTGACAGATACACAAGGTAGATTAGCACTTCCATATTTCAGAACGCAACCGGCTACTGCTACTATTTGTGGAAAAAATGCTGGAAGTTATATAGATTATAACGAGATCTCAACACTAGCAAGTGGATGGCCTAAAGATGCTGTACCATTCTTAATAGAAATTGATCATCAAGATAATTGTACTTCTTGTGAAACCACCCAAATGCCAACTGGCAATCTTGTTTTAACTGTTGAATCATTAAAACCTGAATTTGTACATGGGGTTGCTTCTGAAACTAATGATAGTCCATACGGCATTTATGGGTGGAATCATTGTAAATATCCAGGGATATCAATAACGCCTCAATATAATGCCGTTACTGACAGTTGGGATAGAGACTTTTGTGAATCAGGAGATAATTTAGCTTTACAGTATGGGGCACCTTATACTGATACAACATGTGATTGTGCAGATGGATTCTCTACAATTATGGTTCCTAGAGTTTTAAAAGGTACTAATACACCTATTGGATATATAAGTAGCGGAAGTTTATCTAATGATGGCGAGATAAACAGTTACTCACGGTTTGGTAATTGTAGTTTAGCTGGATGGGCAAGTGAATCTAAATTATATGTTCGTGGTAGTTGTGAACAAGATTCTGACCTAATGGCAAATCATACAGTTTATATGAAAGCTAGTTTATCATGTTCCGACCCATACAGTAGTTATTGGACCGCTGGATATGGAGAATATTATACTGGCGGCAGCAACCCCCTAGAATCTATTTATGGATGCAATGGAGGATGCTCTACTTCTTTTCCAGCACCGAATAATTCTCCAAATTTAGATCTTGATTTTTATTATGTAAATTCAAGTATGACTGAAGTATTTGAATCTTTAAGCGATAAAGCTATTTATAATAATCCCGACTTTTTGAAAAACGGATTGACTTTTACCCCTACGGTAGATGATAGATGGGGTAGTGCTGGAAACTTTACATGTGGAGGTAGCACTATTTCTGTCACAGGTATTGTATATGGAATGGGTGGTGCAGGTGGTGATTGTGAAGAGATTTATTCGACATCACCTGATAATAGAGAAGATTATTTGACACATATTTATTGTATTAATGGAAATACTGGTAAATACACAGCATCAGTTAATCTAACACCTTGTGTTGGAAGTAGAGTTGTATTGTATGCCCCAAGTTTATGGAAAAAAGGTGTTTATAATAGATATCATGGAAACTCAAATATCAAATTTGCGGGTCTGGGCGAAGGTGGACGGACACGATATCCTCAAGCAGAATCGGAAGTACCAGGCGTCGATATAAACGGTTGTCAAACACCCAGTGTAGTTTCAACAGGTGTTTCGTTTAATGATAGATGTTTTGCGAGTAATAGTGGAAACTATATAGATGACTTTGCTGCGGCATATTTAGCTGCTAGTGGAGGAAATCTTGCTCTACTAGCCGCATTTAGGCATCAAGGATGTAGTGTTAGCCTACCTGATCCAAATAGATGTTGTTATACTTTTGATAAAGAAGATGGGGATATACTACAATTAGATTGTTATCCCACTGCCTTAATGGGTTGTAATAGAGGTTTATTTGAATATAGTGATATTATTTTTGATGTTACTTATTCGGAATTAACTCATCCGGTCACATCTGTTAAAACTACTGGATGGTATGGAGACCTTCTATTTCCAGTTGTAACTCCTGGGAATGAAGATAATCGTTATGAACTGCTATGGTGGTCAGGAGAAAATATTCCTGGGATTGGTAATATTGGACCTTTGCCTTATGGCGTTCCTATTGCATATAGATATGATGACCAAGAAATTAGTACTTTAAACCCAAATATAAATGCTTTTAATTCTATATCAGTAGAAAATGCTTGTAACTACCATACTGGTCCTAATAGATATGCTTATATTGGGGCTGAGTTAATGGAACCATTTAGACCAAATGGTATTAATGTTGATTTAGGTGTTGCTAATCAATTAGTTCCAATCACATGTGAAGCCGGAAAACAATTTGGTTCTACCGCTGGAACAAATAGTTATTATTCTTCATGTGGTATACCAGTTCCATTTGATACATATTCAGGAGGAATTGGGAGTGGTGTGAGGGTTAATAAAAAGGCTTGTTGGCCTGAAGTAATGACTGTTCATAAAATTGAATGTGAGTCAAGCGGATATAAACTTCATGTTAGTAGAGAATATTTTGAACATGATAGGACTTGGTATCAAGTTGTAGCAGATTTGAATGTTGTACCAAGACTTGGTTTGATAGACGGTGGTGAAACTTCTGCAAGGTATTCTTGTGAAGAAACTTACGCACCTACCTGTGCTGATCCAGGTACTGGAGTAAGTCCTACTAACTTAGATCTATATTTTGCCTTAAAAATGATGACTCCTTCAGATAGTGTGACTCCTGTATATCCTAGCGTTTGTGCAACTGGAACAGAATTTTATTCTAAAATAAACTCTTCTTATAGCACATATAGATTTGGATCGCACACAACCTCTGAAGAACATCCAAATGGTTGTTTATATTATCCATCAATTTCTGGACAACAATTCTGGAACTTTTATAATCTATTATATGATTTAGGAGTTCCTTCTAGTATATATGTATCAGACGCTGGTGGTGGAGCTTATCAAATTCCGCCAGATCCTGAAGCAGATTGTAATGAGGCATTCCCTCATAACCTAGCTATATTAGCTGGAAATTTAAATCCTGTATTTTCATCAGAAGCTGAAATGATACACGCACACTCTTGTCATCAAGATTTTTGGGAATGTGGTGGCGACTTGTGGTGCAATAAAGAATTCTTCCCAAGAAAAAGCTATAAAAAGAATACTAGAATAACCAGATTTGCTGCATTAAGTATATGTGAACAAAATGCAAAATTTGAAGCAGCGGGCTGGTATGAAGGACATGAAACAACATGGAATGATAGTCCTAATAAAACAATCTTATCTACCGGGCCTTTTATTGATGCTTGTGATAATGACTCGGCAGTTCTGTTAAGAGAAGACGTGGGTATTGACGACAATATTTTGTATATCCCCTTCTTAAACCAAGGTGGAACATCACCAAGTATTGAAACATTAATGGGTATTATTCATCCTGGATTTAAAAGTAATATAAATGAAAAAACCTGCATCTATGCAGATTCCGGAGAATGCCTTTCTTATTTACCAGAACATAACGATGAAAGTATTCGTGATATAATATTCACTTCCGATGAATATGGTTATTATCTTGATAAATTAGTATCTTCTGGAGTGGATAATTGCTTGTTTACACCTTTCAAGATTATGGTTGACGTAGAATGTTGTCCTGACAGAATTGGTCATAGAGGAACTACCGATCCAACAAATCTAAATTATATAGCTCAGATTCCTGCTGGAACATGTAATGGATGGGTTGCTGATCCTCCATGTGATTGTAATGATTATAACACTTGTAATGACGTTAATACCTTCTATCAAAATTATGGAGCACGTCTTACTGGCTTGGGATGTCTGGCTGGAATCGAATTATTACCTATTAGTAGCGGTGGACCATGTGCTTTAGAGTGCGTATCAGGAACTGGAGAATTAGCGGCAGGCGTTGAATCTGGTAACTTATTTCAATATAGTATTGATGACTCAACATACTGGCTAGTTGACGTGACTGGTGCAAATCCCGGTTCTCTATTATCGATAGCCGCTATGCCAAACCAAGCTTGGATAAGTAGTGTATATTCTGAGGATGGTGGTCCATGTAGTGGATATTGTGAAGTTTATGATACGGGATATTTACCAGTAACTACTTATAATTATGCATGTACTGGTTCTTTTTGTGATCCAGGATTACCCACAGCATCTAGTGGAACTACAATATTTTCTTATAATGCAAATCTTTATACATCGCCTTCTTATAATGAGGCTACTATGTCTTTCGAGCCTGCTTATATGGATGTTTTTGAATATAGTGGCAGTTATTATAGATTTCCTATTACAGCCGATTACACAGGGTTTGAAGATGAAGTTAATTGTTGCGGGGTTTATTTAGATACAGACCTTGGTGCGGGAAATATTGGAAAAGGTTTATTATCTGATCAATTAACTAATCATGGTGGATGTAGTTGCAATTGGACTATTTGTGACCATTTAGTAAATGGAATGATACCTGTTTCTAACGGTATTTATAGTTTTCCTGATACAGGAATTTTAGACGTGTTTGGAAATGAGACAGGGGTTCCTATTGGTACTGAAAATGAATTATTAAACAACTTTGGATGTATTCATTTTGCTAGTCTTAGACAATGTTTCTATCCCTCTGTTGTAAAATTTAATATTACAGAAAGCATTTAAAATGGAAGAGAAGAAGACCGGATGTGAATGCCCTTTAGCAGGATATTGTAATAGGCATGGTATTAATAAAAATCATCACTATCATAAGTTATGTCAAAATCATACCGGATATTTTAACATGTGGGAGGAATGTCGCGGTCCTGGACAAAACTTTATTGATTGTGACAAAAAAGAGGAAAAGACAGATAAGGAAGTTAAAAAGTCTCAAGAGGAAGCTAAACTGCCAGAAGTGAGTAAGTGTGTATTCTGCAACAACGAAGGATGTAATGGGCAGTGTAGAAATAATCAAGCACTACCCTCTAAGACGCAGATGTTGAAGAATTTTGCTAGTGCAACTAAAGATCACGTTCAGAACGGCATGGTGAAGGCTGAGAACGATCTACAACAACAGAGGCTGGATATCTGCAAAGGTTGTGAGTTCTACATCCCAGAGCAGGACAGATGTGGTAAATGTGGTTGTTATCTAAAGAGTAAATCAGCTTGGAAATCTGCGAAATGTCCAATAGGAAAGTGGGTTATTCTATTTTGTTTGTTACTTGTCTAACTATGATTTCTTCTCATGATCTTTATATGTCTTAATACCTAATAACATTGCGTCAAGATAATTATCATCTAATGAAATAAAATGAGTTTGGTTTTCCATTAAATGACGAATGATGGGCTTTTCCCAATTCATTTTCTGGAAGTCCTCATCACTCATTTCGCCCTCAATAATATCTGTCCATTCAGGAAAACCTTGATCGCTAGTCCTAAAAATAATTCTATAATATTTCATTCTGTATCTTCTTTCTTGTAACTAAATTTGTTAAAAATCTCTTCACATGAATCAAAAATATACTCTAATTTTTCTCGTGATAATTCACAATCATATTTTTTGGAGCTATTTATAAGACTACTGCTTTTGTCTTTTATGAGATTTGAAGCATTGATCCCATTTACTTTTAAACACAATTCTAAATCTTCATATAGATTCTCATATTTTCCTATGTATGAAACTGGGTATTTTACAAAAAACTCATGATACATATTCTCTAGATTAAATCTATTCTGTTCTCTTATTATATCAATAAACTCGTTTATGTTATTACATTTGAGATCAGAAAAATCTATATCATCTTTTAATTTCCAATCGTTTGTTTTAAAAAATCTATAGAGTGACTTATACCAAGCAATAGGATGTCTTACAAAGCCAAAGGTAAAATAATCTTCATAGTCTAGAGAATTTGGTATATGTCCCCCATTGATTTTTAAGTCAATTATTTTAAAACCGTATTTATCTAAAACTGATTGAGACCATATGCCGCCTGTTTTAGACATATGTATGAATACAATCTTTTTATCTTTATTTATCATAGAAGGCAAATTAATAAACCTTCTTAGTAGTAGGGCAAATCACATAACAAGGAACTTGATCAGCTTTTAAAATATTAGAAATATATACTGACTGTCTATCGCAACTTTCAATAAAGAACTTAGAACCTTCCAGCTTTTTATAACTTTCCGCTTTATATTTAGCCACGTTTACGATATGATTTCTATCTCTTTCTTCCCTAGTTCCTTGGTACATGATAAGTTGTTGATATTTTACCCCATGCCTATCTAGCCACTTTTCAGTGACCCCTCTATACTTTTCCAGCCTACCAGTACAGATAGCCCTACATCCAAATAATCTAGGAATATGTTTCATAATAGGTTCGACACTTGTTATGTAATCAATATATTTATCCTCATCATCACATACTTCAAGTGGAACCTCGTTACACAACACACCGTCCATATCCATCACACCGTTTTTTAACGGTTCAGCGTCAAATAAATTCCATTCTAATATATGTGGGTATGATAATGTTTTAGAATAAAAATCTAAATTAGTCTTTCCTGGATTTGTTGTAAATACACATGCATACAGAATATTATTTTCACCAAGTATGTTTTTAACTCTACCTATTTCATGACCAGAAAAACAAGTGTCGTCCAGAACTAATAAAGGTAAAGATTCGTCATGTATGTAATTATGCATCCTTCCACCACCATTATCAGACCGGCAATATAATTTAACGATTGAATCATTTGTTAAACTATACAGTGGAATAGATAGATAATTTGAAACTAAAGACGCTGGCAGTAAACCTGATCTTGGAATACCAACAACGCCTTTTAGTTTAGGTAGTTTAGTACATAGATCTTCAACCCCTTCAATCAAGTCGTTATTTGTGATAAAGGTCTTAGAACCTTCAATATCATAAAAGGTATGTTCTCTTTGTGAGATTCTTTTAGCGGGATTGATCAATCCGTATTTATTCCAATGAATATCTTCGTCGTAGTTATCTTGTAAAGATGAGAGGAAGTGATCAGGGCTTTTAAAATTGAATGAACTGAAGTCGGTTTCTTTTAAGTATTTGTATCTTCTCAAGAATACAAGAAAAGACTCATAATCCCATTCTTGGTAGAATTTTCTTATATTAGTTAATACTAATTCAACTTGTCTTTTGTTCATATTGCTGTTTAATTAAATCATTACATGAATTATTTAAAGTAAGATTAGATACAATTTGATCTCTAGGCAACTGAGAACCATATAGGTAAAGATATACTCCAATAAAAAGGGGCCGGGAATTCCCGACCCCCTAATCTACTACTAAGTGAAGATGTGAATCTGGATTATACCAGATGACTACGTGAACTTAGATAATGTAGACTATTCTTCTTTTTGAGTTTCCGGGTTCCACTTAACCCATCCACGGTCAGGTAGCCAATTGCCATCGGCGTCTTTCCGCTTTGGAAATAGCCCGCCACCCTTCTTGTGGCAACCAAATGCTAGTTTAGCACCACAGTCTAGACAACGTACTTCATAGTATTCGTTATCTTCAATCTGACGCACTACAAACTTGACATTTGTTGATCCGCATTTGCCACAGGTTGTTTCGTCAAAAACTTCCTGAAAGGCCGCGAGTTGCCCGAATAGATCTCGCTGGGTTTCCCCTTCAAGTTCTACTGACATTTTACCTGTGTTGTAAGTAACTTTCATTTAACTTCTCCAGTTTTCCTGATAACCTAAAACTTCTTGTGGAATTTGTGATTCTTGGCGAGACGCACTGTTTAACATTTCTATTATTGTAGACGCCTGCTTTTTTGTTAATCTCTCTATTCGATCATATCTCTCCCCGTTGGAATTCACTAATCTCATAACATCTACATTTAGTTGCTTACATTTGGCATTCATGAACTTAATTTGGTTCTCAGTTATTGAATCATCAACTGAGATATTACCACTTACTTTCACTTTCACTTTATCAGAAATTTCTTCCGCAGTGCATACTTTTAGTTTTAAGGCTTTTCGTAGGGCACGACCTTCTGCTCGTGTGGACGCAGTGGCTAAAGCAAATACGATAAAATTATCATCAATATTGCCAGATTGCCCGTCGTTGAAAACATCAGCGACATCTGCATAAGTACGTTCTGAACCATCCCACCACCTAAACGTGATAGAATAAGATACGGTAGCTCGCCCAATACCATTACCATTTACAGGAAAAATTTCAGTAGGTTTACTATCTATTATATCCCCTAAAAGCAGTTCACCGACACGTCTTAATCCATCAGCTTTGGGATATCCTTCATTTAGTTCCGTCTCGTCTAATAAAGACATGACAAATGGATGCCACTCAAGAGAAAGATAAAATGCGCGTTTTTGTTCATTATCAAGTTCAGCAAATTCTTCAAACGTCATAATTAAACCTCGATTTCTATTAACCTGTTTTCTTCATCTGGGAACGAGTTAGCAATTTTGTTTAATTCTTCTACGATTCTGTCAAGTACAGTTCTCATCTTTTTCTGAGATAGGCTTTTAGTCATCTGCTTAACACGAATCAAAACATATCCTTCATTGATTAGCAAACCTGTTTTTACGGCATCGGACTTCTGATGTTTTTGAAGACTTTCTACTCCCCAAATAGGTAAGAAATGT